>OJLY01001055.1_pt1 | contig 12833 bp, 9 predicted proteins | sample 1597031 | NCBI WGS metagenome assembly OJLY01 (sample SAMEA3904673, study PRJEB24821) | metagenome | biome: Builtin; feature: hospital; material: surface | place: USA | collected 2013-06-03
TATTCGCCTGCTTGCTAAACGACTGAGACATGGCCACGAATGGGGACGCGATAGCTGTTAGGACCACGGATTTAATAACACTGTGGTGAGTATCCAGTAACGCCCGAGTGAGTATCGGGTAACACTCGGGCGTTGACTATGAGCCGCTACTGCGTATTGGCTTCGAGGCGCATGTTTGGTCCTTCGAGTGTGATGATCTCAGCGCCAACGACAAGCCGATTCAGGATCGACTCGGCGATGACAGCATCCGGGATGGACTTGTACCACTCATCGGGTGTGAACTGGGAGGTGACAATGGTTGATCCCCGGTGTTCACGCTCAGCAAGAATGTTGAGCAGCTGGTGTGCTGTGGCAGCATCAATCGGCGTTGTTAAGAAGTCATCAAGCACGAGTACGTCTGCCAGGTGGAGATCTTCAACGAAACTCCATGCGCGCGGTGTATTCATCATGGCATAGCACCATCAGTTGGTTGGCCAGGGTGTCTGTGCGGAAGAAACACACAGAGTAGTCGGCCGATCAGAAAAATTTCTACCACGACTTGCCCAATTTTGATTGGATCACTGTGATTGCCAAACTGAGTCTTGAGGTCGCGCCGAAGCGCGCGATGAGGTGAGAGACATGCTTTTTTACCGTCGCTTCGGAATACTTCATTGCGGAAGCTATTTCAGCATTAGATAGCCCCTGGCATATGCAATGTAGAATGCGCGCCTCTACCTTAGTTAGGTCCTCATAGGCTGAAAAGAAGTCCACTCGGTGGGCTGCTGGGGGTGTGGAAACTTTGTCAGGGATGTAATCAACGAGTCTGCTCAGGGCCTGTGGAGATACCGTGATTCCGCCAGTGAGTGCGTCTCGAACTGCGGAAATAATTGCCTGTGGTCGTGAACTCTTAAGAACATAACCAGCACCACCACCGGCCAACACTCTGAGCATTGTCTCGTCACTGTCAAGTGCAGTGATCGCCACGAATGGAGGCGGGTCCGTTCGTCGTTGAACCTCGCTCAACAACGTCACCCCGTCCATCTCCGGCATGTGAATATCGGCCAGAATGATATCGAGAGGGACGTTGTCGAGCACGGTGAGAGCCTCGACTCCATTGTGCGCTTCTGCCACAACGCGGATGTCTTTAGTAGTGGCGAAATACTGTCGGAATGAGGATAAGACCCGTGGGTCATCATCAACGAGAAGAACCTTCATTTGCGCAGTATGTTCGCTCATTTCTTGTAGCTCATTTGCACCATGGCAGGGCTGGATGATGTTTACAGGAGAAGATATCGGTAATAGTGCCGAGGATCGCAACAGCGTTATTTTCCATGTGGGACTCTTGAGGCTGGGAAATTTGCGGCGTTACGGAGACTTGTTCAGCCACCGCCGAGGGGGCGATTAGCAAGGTCACGATTAATGCTGCTGTGAGGGGAGCAATGGAGCGAGGTCGATGGAAAGGTATCATTCTCTGTCCTCTTTCTGCATCTAGGGGGCATCTCTGGGCTATCTCATTATCTCGCATCAAGTAGCCTCCGTTGCCCACAAGCGAAGGTTATAGACGAAAGTGACCACCGTTCTGGGGGTGTCATTGTTTCTGCTGAGGGATCCGTAACTCGGTATTCCATCGGGTGGAGCTTGAGACTGTCCGCATGTCGCCTCCGATGCCTTCGGCTAGCTGTGAAATAGCCGGAAGACCCAGTCCGGTGGTTAAATCCGATGCCGGTTTTCTGCTGCCAACAGTATTGATGAAGCTGATGGTGACATAGCCGTCGTGGTCCTCCACAGTGAGTGTCACTGTAGAACCGGGATTTGCGTACTTGATGATGTTGGTGGCCACTTCTTTCAGTACCTCTCGGAGTACGACAAGGCCATCTGAGTTAAGGGAAAGGACCCGGAAAGAGCCCCTTGTTTCCACGGTAAAACCATGTGCTTTTAGAAAGCTGACTACCTGATAAAACTGGTCGGCGGCAGATGATTCCAAACCGCTCGAGCAGGATGGGGAGTCGCTGCTAAGAATACGCAGTAGACTCCGCACCTCTTTCATGGAATCGCGCGCCTGCTCTGCGATTGCGGCAAGTTCCGCCTGGGTTTCAGCAGCAAAACCTTGCTGCAGACTAAGCGTTTCTGCACGCATCACCACTGAGGTCAACGACGCTGCTACGGAGTCATGCAATGCTCTTGCTAACGATGCTCGGCGAGCTCGGATGTCATTATCCCACTGCTCCATCAAGTCTCTTCTCTGAATGATGACGCGGTAAAGGATGTGACCGAGAAGAACTGCAGCTGCAAGGAATAACGCCCAGACGGTAGATGCCAGCAGATCAGGAGGAAACAGGACCCCTTCTGAAGGGTTGACTGAACCTGAGTACCAAATCAGGGTACTTCCGGCTGCCGCCGCTACTGTGTGGCCACGGTAGGCAACAACTGCAGCGACAAGCGGAGCAAAGAAGGTAAAGGCCGTGGCTCGGATATCTGGCTGTGCCGATAAAAGAAGAAATAGAACGAGATATCCGGCCCAGGTAGGGAGCGGGAAACGAGGTACTGCAATGAGACATAAGAGATTCAATGCAGTCGCTGGAATCGTCCAGGGATTGGTAAAAGTACCAGGTTGCAGGAAAAAGTTAACTGCCACCGCCAGGATCCCTACGAGTCCAGTCCAGTAGGGGAGAGGCAAGGGCTTCAGCTTGGACCATATTTTTATCAATGATGCTGGCTTCATATTTACCCCATACTCCTGAAGCTTCTTCTGACTGTCAGCAATCTTAGCTGTATGCGATTCTGAAGCTACAAAACGTAATTCTCTCTTACTTGTTTTCAGGCAGATACGACGACTCTTCTCCTGCAAAAGCACCTGTTGAAGCACTCGGTTAAAGACCGTCGGACTTCTAGACGCGTAATCCCCGGAAAAGTTTCTTGTAAATTAGTACAAGCTTGCCGACACTCTCAACCAGCATACTGAGGTGAAGTGTCCTAGGTTTTATTCCGTTTGAGCAGACAGAAAAATCTGGAGTATGCCAAGATGATTTGACCAGGACGCATAGGACCGTACGGCCCGCCTTATCGATGCTCGCATCTTGGTGGGCCGGAGACTATCCTCATGAGGATGCGTGCATGATCGTGGCACCGAAAACGCGAAGTTGCTCCGTGAAAATCAAGCGCTCCGCGATGCTAATGAGACACTAGGGCTGCCTCACCTTATCGCGTCGGAAATAATCCAGTTCATCGATGAATACCGAATTCGTTTCTCTGTCGAGTTCATCTGTGAGACGTTGAAAGATAGCCAAGCTAGTGGGTGCGTCATATCGCGTGGTTATCTGTTTAGAAGATTGAAATGGTAGCGGCGTGGTGAGTATCCGGTAGCACCTGAGTGAGTACCCGGTAGCGCAGGGATCACCCAGGGGCCACGGAGACGTTGGAGGGTTACTCGTTGGCTTCTAAGCGCATATTCGGTCCTTGAAGCGTGATGATCTCAGCACCAACGACAAGCCGGTTGAGAATCGACTCTGCAATGACCGCGTCAGGAATCGACGCATACCAGTCTTTCGGGGTGAACTGGGAGGTCACAATCGTCGAGCCGGTATGTTCGCGCGCGGCGAGGATATTAAATATCTGATGCGCCGTGGCAGCATCAATCGGCGTGGTTAAAAAGTCATCCAGGACAAGTACGTCCACGTTGTGGAGTTGCTCAATGAACTTCAACCGGGTGGGGTTATCGGGCTGTAAGACTGCAAGTTGTGCTGCAAGCATGTCCGTGCGGTAGAAACTCGCGGAGTAATCGTTGCGGCATGCCGCGTTGATTAATGCTTGGGCCAGGTAGGTCTTGCCGACTGAGGATTTGCCCAGGATGACAATGTTTTGTCCCAAATGGCACCATTGACCATGAGCGAGTCGGCTGATTTGCTCCGGGTTGATGTTGCGGGCAGGTGTGCACACCACGTTTTCAAGACAAGCATCAAGGTTTGGCGATCGGGATGCTTTCAAAAGTTTGTTGATGCGTCGTTCACGCCTGGCCGCGACTTCCTTATCTAGTGCGTAGAGCACCTTTTGTGAAAACGTCCACGTGTCGAATGCTGGGTCATTAGCAATGTCGATCACGGTTTTACCGAACGCGGTCATACGCAACGCTGTGAAGTCAGCAAGGACAGATTCATCAAGAAATCGATCCATTGGCGGGGTTGAGTTTGTCATGAGTTTCGGGTTCCTTTCTTCATAAGGTTGTCCATGCTGAACTGGTCTGCGCCGCCAAGTAGTGCCCCAGTGGTATCGCGATGTTCAATCACAGCCGAATCAGGCAAGATTGGTGTAGTAGTGCGTTGTGCTTGGTCGAACCCGCGGGGTCGGGTGGTGTGCTCTTTGCGTACCGCGGCCATCATGTTTTTCACTGCGGTATAGGACACGGCACGTCGGCTGCCATCATTGGCTGTCAGGCGCAGGCAGGCCTCTTCCAAAATGGGTTTGTTGGCGTGTTTGCCCATCGACAACACGTTGCGACACGACTGATAAGCCTGGGCCGGGATTGCTTTTGCCGCGATGAGCTCTTCGATGACTTTGCGTGTTGCCGGCCCAACTTTGCTGGCTTCACGGTAGAAGTACTCACTCGTCCACAACCCGCGTGTGGTATCCATACCTGAGGGAATGTGGTCACAGTCAGTGACATAGGCCCCGCGTGTATGTGAAACCCGGTGGGTTGCAACGGTTTGACCTGCATCAAAGACTGTCAGTACCTGGCCGGTGATACGCACATCGACGGTGCGCCCAACGAGTTGATGCGGTACCGAGTAGCGCACCGTGGCAACAATGATGTGGAAATCTGGTGCGACTTTCGCGCGTTTCCATTCGGTGTGCTGCCATGGTGTTTGCGGCAGATCGGCAAGAAGATGCTGCTCATAGGTTTCAAACAGGTCCCGGCGGCTTGATTGCTGACTCCGAAACGGCGTGGCATCGTTCATTGCATCGACAAGGCTGACAATCTTGTCATTGAGCTCGTCAAGATCAACACACTGGTGACCATCGAGTGCATGGATGATCTTGTGTGTGACGATTTTGACTGCGGCTTCCACATTCGCTTTATCTTTCGGTCGACGCGGGCGGGCAGGAAGAGCTGCAGTGTTGTAGTGCTCCAAGAACTGTTCGTAGGTGTCATTGACCTTCCGGTTTCTATCTGACGTACTGATTGCGTCCGACGCAGTCGACGCGTTATCAGGCACGACGACTTGGCAGACACCACCGAAGTATTCGAATGCACACCGGTGAGCATCAAGCCAGGCCTGTTGGCGTTGGTCAGCACACGCACAGGCAAACAGCATCCCTGAATATGGAAGAGAGGCGACAAAGATACTGACTTTTGCACCCGGTTTCCCGGTTGGGTCAAAGAGTCGCATCTTGGTGCCTGCCCAGTCGACTTGCATGGTGTGTCCTGGTGCGTGTGTGATGCGTGCTGAAAGCCCGGTCGCGTCGACATGTGCTGCGACAAGTTGACGGAACCTGTCGTAGCTGTAGTGACGCTGCCCCGGACCGGCTGGGGTGGTGGTGTAGCGTGCCCATAAGACTTGCAGGGTCTGCTTTGTACGTCCTGTGCGGGCTTTGACGACTTTTTCGAAGTCAATCGGGACGAATTCACCTTGCCCGGTACTTCGTTTGTCAACGAACAACTCGTCTAGCTCGTTGTCTGTCAGCGCTGCGACTTGTTCAACGGTGCTAAATCCACAGGTTCGCAGTGTGTGGTTCGCGCGTGCGATTGCACGGTGCGAGCACCCGAGTTGTTGTTCTATTTGGCGATAAGAACGCTGTTTGATCAGCAACGTCATTATCGCGCGGTAATCCGTCATGAGCGGACTCCTTCCGGTTGATGCCACACCCGTGTGGTGTGGCTACCGGAAGTATGAACGTGAGGAGATGTGCAGCGCTACCAGATACTCACTATTGTGCTACCGGATAGTCACGACACTGCTACCAAATAGCCGGTCGCAACAGTTATCGCCAGGCCAAGGCCTGCGGTTAAAGTGCTCGGCGCCATTGTGATGTTTTACTCGTTGAACGCATTAGTGCTATTCATCGGGCCCGGTGTCGGTGTGCGGAAATGCGGCATGCTCTTCACCGTGACGGAATCGATATCGATCGTGAGCAAACTGCACGGTTGATGCGACAGGCCGACGTTTCTGGCAAAAGCAAAAGCAGATCACAATCCGTAAGCCTGATGCGCCTCCTCTTCGCCAGAACTGGGTGGAGCGTGAATTCAAACCCAGGACCCGAACAATCTGTGGGTGGCTGACATTACGTATGCACGACGAAGAAAAGCTCGTGTATGTCGCGTTTGCCATTGGCGTTTATTCTCGACGGATCGTTGGATAGGCGCTATCAGATTCCATGCACACCGAAGTTTTACCGCTGCAAGCTCTCAGCCAGACGATCGCGTCTGCTGAAGAAACAACAGGTCTCAGTCACCACCCGGATCACGGGTCGCAGTATCTCGGCGTTGTCTACAACGAGCAACTCGCCCAGTACGGATTCGCTGCTTCCACCGGAACTGTTGGTGACCCCTATGGCAATTGACAATGCTCTTGCTGTAATTGTGAACAGTTCCTACAAGAACGAGCTGATCCATACTCGCAGGTGAAATGATGCTGTCGAGGGAAATCGCGATGTTCGAATGGGCGTCATTGCGGAACGAGACAAAGCTCCACCAAAGCTTGAGATACCGGAACCTGGTCGAGGTGGAAACCGAATTTTGGAAGCAGATCCCTCCACTGGCAATAGAAATTAAGGCAAAACCTAGGAACAAAACCCGGTGCACTTCTGTCGCAGAGTATGCGCTCAAGAATCAACGCCCTGCTGCTAACACCACGCAAAGCAAAGCTCTGAACAGGCAATCGGCAGATTGCACAGCGACTGAATTACGCGGAAATCACTATCACAAAGAAAGTATCGGCCCTACTGCGTACCCACCGAATGCAGAGCAAAGCGGAGCTGGCAGCTCTGGCGAGTAAGTTCACATAAGTAAAGGCCCGCCACACGGCGGGCCTTTCATCTCAGCGGATTACTTACGCCAGAAGCTTACTTGGCGGCGTTGACGCGCTCCTCGAGCTTGTCCAGCTGCTCGAAGATTTCCTTCGGAACGCGGTCGCCGAGTCCAGCGAAGTACTCGCGGGCATCTGCGACGTCGCCCTCCCACAGCTTCGGATCTGGGTAGAGGGCTTCCTTGACGTCCTCGATTGGCTCGTCGAGACCCTCCAGGTCCAGGTCTTCCGCGCGGGCGGTGTAGCCGACCACGGTCTCTTCTGCGCCGACGCGGCCTTCGATGCGGTCCACAATCCACTTCAGTACGCGGGAGTTCTCGCCGAAGCCTGGCCACAGGTAGCGGCCATCCTCGCCGCGGCGGAACCAGTTCACCAGGAAGATCGCCGGCATGCGGTCGCCGCCTTCGCGGCCCATGTCGATCCAGTGCTGGAAGTAGTCACCGACGTTGTAGCCGATGAACGGCAGCATGGCCATTGGGTCGTGGCGCAGGGAGCCAACCTTCGCCTCAGCGGAGGCTGCGGTCTGGCCGGAGGACAGCATCGCGCCGATCATGGTGCCGTGCTCCCAGTCGTGCGCCTGGGTGACCAGTGGCACGGTGTCCGGGCGGCGTCCGCCGAAGAGGATGGCGTCGACCTTGACGCCCTTCCAGTCGTCGTACTCCGGTGCTGCCGTTGGGCACTGTGCGATCGGGGTGCAGTAGCGGGAATTCGGGTGGGCGGCCTTCTCGCCGGATTCTGGAGTCCAGTCGTTGCCGTGCCAGTCCACGAGGTGCGCTGGGGCGTCGCCGTCCATGCCTTCCCACCAGACGTCGCCGTCATCGGTGAGGCCGACATTGGTGAACAGGGTGTTGCCCGGCTCCATCGTCTTCATGGCGATCGGGTTGGACTTGTAGTTCGTGCCAGGTGCAACACCGAAGAATCCGTTTTCTGGGTTGACGGCGTAGAGGCCGTCCTCACGCAGATGCATCCAGGCGATATCGTCGCCGACAACCTCGGAGGTCCAGCCCTCGAGCGACGGGGTGAGCATTGCCAGGTTGGTCTTGCCACATGCGGACGGGAACGCGCCGGTGATGTGGTAGACCTTGCCCTCTGGGGAGGTGAGCTTCAGGATGAGCATGTGCTCAGCCATCCAGCCCTCTTCCTTCGCCATGACGGACGCGATACGCAGGGCGAAGCACTTCTTCGCCAGGATTGCGTTGCCGCCGTAGCCGGAGCCGTAGGACCAGATTTCCTTGGTCTCTGGGAACTGGGAGATGTACTTCGTCTCGTTGCATGGCCATGCGACGTCTTCCTGGCCTGGCTCGAGCGGTGCGCCGACGGAGTGGAGGCACGGTACGAACTTGTCACCCTCGATCTTGTCCAGCGCTTCCTGGCCCATGCGGGTCATCACACGCATGGACATGACCACGTATGCGGAGTCAGTGAGCTGGACGCCCAGCTTCGGGTCCGGGTCGCTGATTGGGCCCATGCAGAACGGCACAACGTACATGGTGCGCCCCTTCATGGAGCCGCTGAAGTGCTCGCGCATTTCAGCCTTGAGCTCGGCTGGGTCGCGCCAGTTGTTGGTTGGGCCTGCGCCGTCCTCGTCTTCGGTGGCGATGAAGGTGCGAGACTCAACACGTGCGACGTCGGAAGGGTTCGAACGTGCAAGGAAGGAGTTCGGGCGCTTCTCCTCGTTGAGCTTGATCAGCGTGCCCTTCTCCACCAGCTCGGCTGCGAGGCGGTCCCACTCTTCCTGGGATCCGTCCGCGAAAACCACCTTGTCCGGGTCAAAGAGGTCGACAGCGTCGTTGATCCAAGCAATGAGCTGCTCATTGTCGGTTGGTACGTTGCCTTCGATGCGCTTCACGGCAGTGGTCATAATCTCTCCTGGTCAAAATAGACAAACCTCTAGGTCCTAAGCCTATCGAAATCGCGGTTACGCTGGTCCGTCTCCAGCTTTTCGACGCCCACCCCGGTCATAACCAGTGACATACTTCATAGATGTGACCAAGAGTGAGCATGTAAATGTGCCCCGAAAAGGGGTGTGCCCGAACGGTGGGGCGTCAATAAATATAGGCCGTACGCAGCGAAAACAACATTCCACGACTGCGCAAACCCGAAAACAAACGTGACCGGACCCACATTCACCCTATTTTGGGGGCAAATGGGGGAATTGCATTTCAATCCACCGTGTGGACAATGAACACGATGAACATGTCTGAGAATTCACGCCCTGGCATGGGCGAACTGCCCCACGGGCGGCCCCCACAAACTGAATTTGATACCGGCCTGGACTACCCGCGGCTCGGCTCGGTGACGTTCCGTCGTGGCACGCTGACGGACAACCAAGAGGCGCTCTTCGATGAGCACTGGCCGCGCCTGGGGCAGATGCTCAGCGACACCCCCATCGATGTCGACGAGTGGTTCGGTCGCACTGGCCACCCGACGATCCTCGAAATTGGCTCAGGCACCGGCACTTCCACCGCGGCGATGGCGCCCCTGGAGGCGGACACCAACGTGATTGCCGTCGAGCTGTACAAGCCTGGCCTGGCGAAGCTGCTCGGCTCCGTGGTGCGCGGCGAGATCGAGAACATCCGCATGGTGCGCGGCGACGGCGTCGAGGTCCTGGCCCGCATGTTCGGCGAGGAAAGCCTCGACGGCGTACGCATCTTCTTCCCCGACCCTTGGCCAAAGGCCCGCCACCACAAGCGCCGCATTATCCAGTCGGGCACGCTGAACCTCATCGCGACGCGCCTGAAGAAAGGCGGCGTGCTGCACGTGGCCACCGACCATGCCGACTATGCCGAGTGGATCGACGAACTCGTCAACGTGGAACCCATGCTGGAGTACAAGGGTTGGCCGTGGCCAGAGGCGCCGTTGCTGACAGACCGTCAGGTCATCACTAAATTCGAGGGGAAAGGGTTGGAAAAAGACCACACGATCCGCGAATACCTCTGGGAGAAGAAGTAAACCATGCAGGACCTGCAGGACAAGACGCACCCCTACACGCCAGGGGCCGAACCCGGCCCAGAAACCTACCTGCTCGTCTGGGACGCACCGAACCTTGACATGGGGCTCGGCGCGATCCTCGGCGGGCGGCCTTCCGGGTCGCAGCGTCCGCGTTTCGACGCCCTCGGCCACTGGCTGATCAGGCTCGCGGCGAAGGCCTCGCAGGACACCAGCTCCACCATCGAGCCGGAAGCCACCGTGTTTACCAACGTCGCCGCCCACAACGCCGAATCGGTCCGCCCGTGGGTGGACGCGCTGCGCAACGTGGGTTTCGCGGTCTTCGCAAAGCCGAAGACTGCTGAGGATTCGGACGTCGATCAGGACATGCTCACCCACATCCGCCGCCGTCTCGACGAGGGCGTGCTGCGCGGCGTCGTCGTCGCGTCGGCCGACGGCCAGAACTTCCAGGAGCCGCTCGAGCAGCTCGCGGAAGACGGCCTGCCCGTGACCGTCATCGGGTTTCACGAGCACGCCGCGTGGGCCGTCGACTCCCCACTGCTACGCTTCGTCGACCTCGAGGACATCCCGAACGTCTTCCTGGAGCCGCTGCCGCGCATCAACCTGGAATCCCTGCCGGACGGCGGCGCATGGCTGCAGCCGTTCCGCCCGCTGACCTCGTTGCTGCACAACACCAAGGAAAAGTAGGAGCTGGCCGTGTTTTACAGGTGGGGACATTTCGCGTACCGGCAGCGCAAGGTGCTGCCGATTGTGGTCATCGCGGTGATCGTGGTGCTGCAGGTGCTCTTCGGCTCCAAGTTGGGCGAGCGCCTCTCGCAGGAAGGCTGGGAGGACCCGCGCGCGGACTCCACCACGGCTGCCACCATCGAGAACGACACCTTTGGCCGCGACAACGCCGGTGACGTCATCCTGCTCGTCCGCGCCCCACAGGGCGTGGCCGACCCCGCCGTATTCAACGAGGCCAACCGGCAAATCGAGGCCTTAAAGGCCGAGTTCCCGGACCAGATCGACCACATCACCAGCTACTTCTCCGCGCCGAACCAGCAGCAGATCACCGAGGACGGCACCGCCGCCTTCGCCGCGATCGGCCTGGCCGGCGACGGCGAACAGACGCTGAAAGACTTCCGCACCATCCAACCCGCGCTCAACGACATCACGTTGCCCGGGGACGCCACCGTGCAGATCGCCGGCGCCACCGCCGTCGCCGACGCGCTGGACACCGGCATGGCCAACGACATCGCCCGCGCCGAAAAAGTCGGCCTGGTGTTCGTAGCCATCATCCTGCTGTTCGTCTTCGGTGGCGTGGTCGCCGCGGCAATGCCGCTGATCGTCGGCATCCTGTCCATCATCGGCTCCCTGTCACTGCTGTCCATCCTGGCGCAGTTCCAACAGGTCAACATCTTCTCCCAGTCGATTATTACGCTGCTCGGCCTGGGCCTGGCCATCGACTACGGCCTGTTCATGGTCTCCCGCTTCCGCGAAGAACTCGACCGCGGCGTCAGCACCGAAGAGGCCGTCGCCGCCACCACAACCACCGCCGGCAAGACCGTGTTCTTCTCCGCGCTGATGGTCGGGGTGGCGCTCTCCGGCCTGCTCATGTTCCCGCAGGCCTTCCTCAAATCCGTGGCCTACGGCGCAATTAGCGCCGTGATGCTCGCCGCGGTCATCTCCGTGACCATGCTGCCGGCGCTGTTCGGCATGCTGGGACCGAACATCGATAAGTGGTCGGTGCGGCGCACGTCGCGAAGGGGGCGTCGAATAGAAGACACCGTGTGGTACCGCCTTCCGGCGTGGGCGATGCGCAACTCGAAGAAAGTCGTCGTCGGCGCGACCGGCGCGCTGCTGCTGCTCACCGTGCCGATGGTCGGCATCACCTTCGGCGGCATCAACGAAAGCTACCTGCCGCCCAACCAGGAGACGCGGCAGGCGCAGGACGCCTTCAACGAGGAGTTCCCGGCGTTTCGCACCGACCCGATCAAGCTCGTAGTCACCAACGCCACCAACGAGCAGCTCGTGGACGTGGTCCTGCAGTCCCGTGAAGTCACCGGCCTAGCCAAGCCGCTGTCCCCGTCCCAGGCGACGAAGGACGGCACCACGGTGCTCTCCGCGCCGATGGCGGACCGCAACGGCGGCCAAGCAGTCGTGGACCAGCTGCGCGCCATCGAAGCGCCAGAAGGCGTCGGCGTCTACATCGCAGGCACCCCGGCCATGGAAGTCGAATCCATCGAAGCCCTCCTGGAGCGGCTGCCCTGGATGGCGCTCTACATGGTGCTGGCCACGTTCCTGCTGATGGCGCTGCTGTTCGGCTCCCTGATCCTGCCCGCGAAGGCCGTCATCATGAACGTGCTCGGCATCGGCGCGACGCTTGGGTTCCTCACCCTCGTCTTCGTTGACGGCGTCGGCTCCGGCCTACTCAACTTCACCCCGGGCCCACTGATGAGCCCGGTGCTGGTGCTCATCATCGCGATCCTCTACGGCCTGTCCACCGACTACGAAGTCTTCCTGGTCTCCCGCATGGTCGAGGCCCGCCACAACCGCGCCACGACCGACCAATCCATCAAGTACGGCACGGCGCACACCGGCGGCATCATCACCGCGGCCGCCGCCATCATGATCGTGGTCGCCGCCGCCTTCGCCATGAGCGACATCGTCATGATGAAGTACATCGCATTCGGCATGATCGTCTCCCTGGCCCTCGACGCCACCATCATCCGCCTGCTCATCGTGCCCTCCGTCATGCACCTGTTGCGCGAGGACAACTGGTGGGCACCACGCTGGGTCAAGCGCGCCTACCGCAGCCTCGGCGAAGGCTCCAGCTCCGTCCCGCTTGTCGACGCCCCCTCCGACCCCACCCACACCCCCGTCGACGAAGCGATCGCCCTCGAC
>OJLY01001058.1_pt1 | contig 12803 bp, 5 predicted proteins | sample 1597031 | NCBI WGS metagenome assembly OJLY01 (sample SAMEA3904673, study PRJEB24821) | metagenome | biome: Builtin; feature: hospital; material: surface | place: USA | collected 2013-06-03
GGCTCGGAGATGTGTATAAGAGACAGGCCCGCTGGTGTGCCCGCTGGCGCACCGCGTGGTGGCAATGCGCCCGCTGCGCCTGCGCAGCCCGAGGTGCTGACGGCCGCGGCGCTGGCCAACGCGTCGCCGGAAGAGCAGAAGCAGATGCTGGGTGAGGCGATCTACCCCAAGATTGCCGCATCGCAGCCGCAGCTCGCTGGTAAGCTCACGGGTATGATTCTGGAGCTGCCGGTCGGCGAGCTGCTGCACCTGCTCGAGGACGACGAGGCGCTGGCGAGCAAGGTGGACGAGGCCCTTACCGTGCTGCGTGAGTACGAGACGCGCGAGGGTACGCAGGCCCCGAACTAGTGCTGTATATGTAGTACTTTACCTACCAGAGAGGAGGGCGTCTGCGGTCGCCCGGACCTGGGCATTGGCGTGCGTGCGGCACAGGAGGAGCAGCTCCCAGCACGGCTCGCCACTCGCGAGCACACGTGCGCTGTCGGGCTGCTCGGCGCATGCGTCGTATGTGCCGTCGTGCACCGCGTCGCGATTGTCCAGCAGGGCCTCGAAGCGTGTGTCCATGGCCGTGGTGCGCGCGAGGATCGCGTGCGCCGTTTGCAGCGCGTGGAGCGTCGTTGTCGTGGGCCACTGCAGGGCGGCCGTCAGCAGGCGCCGGAGCATGGCAGCCGTGCGCTCGAGCGAGACGTGCAGCGTGTGGCGCGGCGCCTTGACGAGCGCCAGGTCCATCGCGCGGAAGAGGAGGGCCGAGAGACTGTGCGTCCGCAGCCCGCCCTCGCCGAGCGTCGCCTCGATGTTGGGGTGCATAGACAGGGGCCATAGCAGCTGGTACAGCGCCGCATAAAACGCGCCTAGATCGAGCTCCAGGGCGCCGCCCTGCCCGGCCTGCAGTTCCAGGGCCGTCACGATACACAGCAGCGCATGGCGCACATCGCCCGCCTCCATCGCGGACGCCACATGCGATCGCAACACGCCCACGAGATCACGGAAGAAGTCGGCGCTCACGTGGTGCGCAAAGTGCACTATGCCCTCGAGCGCACTGGCCAGCAGCGGCACAGGCACGTCGTCGGTCTTGAGAATGCGGATGTACAGGGCAAACACGAGCTTGAGCGTCTCAGACTGCCGCTTCTCGCGCTCCTCGAGATCCAGCGTCGCTTCGGCCTCGCGCATCTCGCTCTCAATCTGCCGGACGTGCCGATCGCGCTTCGCCTGCTTCTTGCTGCGGTGCACGGCCAATCCCTTGCGGACCTGCCGCGGATCAGCTCGGCGCGACTCGGCGGCCGTGGGCGCGCCCATCGGTCCCTGCCGCACATGCCGACTCAGCTCGCTCCGCAGCCGCAGGTGCACGAGCACGTCGAGCACGTTGGCATGCACCGCCAAGTGTCGCTCGCGGATCATGCGGTACAGCAGCATGACAAGCTCGAGACCCATTTCGCCGTCTCTGTCCTGCCTAAGCAGCTCGACGAGCGCGTCAAAGCACTGCTGACTCGCATCCGTCCACGCTCGCCGCGAGAGGAGCGCAATCACGGACGCCAGCAGATTCTTGCGGAAGTTGAAATGCGGCGCACGCACCAGCAGCGTGCAAAAGCAGCGGCGGGCGATCGGCGCGATCGGCGACGCTGCATCACGCACGTCAGCTTCACAGCACTCGAGGTACTCGCGGTACAGGCTCACGAGCGCCTGCTCCCACTCGCGGCGCCGTGCCACGTCGCGACTCACACGCTCGCGCTGCTCCGCGTCCGACAGCGCACGAATGCGGTAGCCGGGCAAAATGTCGACAAAGACGGCCAAGAGGGACAGCAACGCGAGCTGCCGGATATAGGGGTGCATGTTCACGCGCTGGCCGTCCAGAGAGACGCGGCGCTGAGCGAACACGAGCAGCTGGCGCAGGAGGCCCTGGCTCTCTTCGGGATCGGCCGTGATCCGCGAGGCCAGCTGCGCGATCTCTTCGCGGGCCTCGGCGATCGCCAGCATGGCCGTGTCGGGATGCAGACACCGCTGAGCTATCTCGGCGGCGGTCGAGCGCTCCGTTGGCAGGACCGCAGGCTCCGGCTCTTCTTCCTCCTCGTCCGAGTACACGGCGCGACTGTGAGAGGGCCGCTCGACACGCTCGATGACGCCCTTTTCTGTGCGGATCGGCAGGGGCATTTGCGCGAGGGCGCGGCGCTCTGCCTCAGCGCGCCGTTCGCGCCGTTCCATTTTGGCGAGGTAGGCGGCCTCCAAGGGATCTTGGTCGGATGCATCCTCGCCCAGGTCGTCGGATGCGTCTTCTCCTAGGTCCGACGCCTCCTCTTCCAGGTCCGACGCCTCTTCTAGGTCCGACGCTTCCTCCGCTAGGTCGTCCTCCGACTCACTCGCCCCCTCCATATCCGTACTCACATCGCTCTCGTCCGGCACCACTTCCTTCTCCAGCATCTTTCGCTGGCGCCGCTTCTCAGCCTGGACACGCTCCTTGGCACGCCCCTGGGCACCGGCCGCCGAGACATCCGGCAGCCTCGCCTGCGACAGAAACTGCAGGTGCGACGCATCGTCCGCTGCCATAGCCTGCGCATCATGCGCCCACGCGTCGTCTACATCCTCGTCCTCCGTGCGTGGACGCTTGGGCTCACGCTGCGGCGCTGCCTTGCCTCGCTTGGCCATCAGCGTCGTAAGCAAGAACGGCGCTGATCTCCTGCACGTGATGCGCACCACAGGTTGACGTGGCTCCACGATGCCAGAGTCGTCGGCGTACGCGGTGCCGTTCCTGCCTGGCGAGCAGCCTGAGCAGGAGCGGCGCTTTGATATCGAGGCAGGATACTTACCAGCGCGTGCGCCAGAGAAGGGACAGACGGCGCCCAAGGACGAGGCGCACCTGTACTTTATGTTGCATCGCGCCATGCATCCACAGCAGCCGCGGCGCAAGCTCGTGTTTTGGCTGAATGGCGGGCCGGGGTGCTCGAGTTTTGACGGTGCGCTCATGGAGCTGGGGGCTTTGCGGATTCAGGAGGATGGTCGTCTCGCGCTCGCGCGGCCGGGCTATGCGTGGAACGAGTATGCCGACGTGGTGTACGTCGACCAGCCGGTCGGGACGGGGTTCTCGTACGTCGCGAACGAGGCGTATGCGACGTCGCTGACGCAGGTCGCCGACGAGTTTGTGTACTTTCTGGAGCAGTTCATGCAAGTGTATCCAGCCTATACCAACGACACGGACGTCTATCTCGCTGGCGAGAGCTTTGCCGGGCAGTACATTCCGTACATGACAGATGCGCTCTTGCGCCACCCCACTCCGCCCGTGCGGCTGAGTGGCTTGTTGATCGGGAACGGGGATCTGAATCCAGCGTACCAGAGCGGCTCGCAGGTCGAGACGCTCGTGCATGCAGGGATCTGGCCGAAGCATGGACCGTCGCATCAGCACGTGCAGCCGTACATCGATGCGTGCCGCGCGGCGATCGCCAAAGACGCCGTGCCGCGTGCAGAGTACCACGAGTGCAACGCGATCGATAGCGACATTGTGGAACTCACGCGGCAAAAGGTCAGTGGCGTCGAGCACTGCATCAACGTGTACGACATGCGGTACACGGACACTGTGCCGCAATGTGGCATGAACTGGCCGCCCGAAGTGGGCGCGATGCATGCGTACCTCCGGCGTGAGGACGTGAAGGCAGCGCTGCATGTGAACACGCATATGCATCCCGAGGCATGGGTCGAGTGCCGCCCGAACGTCGGCTCGGTGCTCCGCCACGACAGTTTCAAGGCGCCTGCGAGCGGCACGCTGCTCCCTTCGATTCTGCAGCGCGGCGTGCCTGTGCTCCTGTACGCTGGCGACCAGGACTTGGTGTGTCCCGCGCTGGGGATCCAGCACCTCGTCGACCAGATGGAGTGGCTCGGACAGCGGGGCATGGGACGCGCCAAGCGCGCGGCATGGACCGTGAATCACGCGCCGATCGGCACATGGCAGACGGCGCGCAACCTGACGATGGCGACGCTCGTGAACGCATCGCACATGGCGCCGTACGATGCGCCGTACGCCGCGCACGACATGCTCCTGCGCTTCATGGACGTGCGGATCCCGCTGCCCTCGCCCGCCTCTCCGTCGGTGTCGAGTCAGGTGGACGGGAAGGACACGCGCATCCTTGTGCCGATGATGCCGCACGACTTTGCCGCGCCGCCCAAGGCAGCCTCCGCCACGTCCGCCGACCTGGCCGGCAGCCTGGTCGCCTGGGTCCTCATTGGCATGGCCCTCGCGCTGTGCCTCTACATGCGCCGCCGCCTCGGACGCCAGCGCCGCGAGACGCCGACGTGGTCGTACGAGGCCGTGGCGCAGCCTGAGCAGGAGCGCGATGTCGAAATGGACGCATTTACGTTGGGCGACGAGGACGATACGTAGCTACATATCTAGGGTCTCGACCGAGTACGTCGGCACCAGCAAGCTGGCCTCATGGAGCGCCAGACGCCGCGAGCGCGCGTCGTGCTCAGGCGCACGCGCCTGCGCGACCGATGCCAGGGGCGCTTTCAGGCGCGAGAGCTGCTGCAGCATGTGCGTGTGCGTGTGCAGCGAGCGTGTCCACTCGCGCAAGATCGGATGCATCGCCGGCGCACTCAGCCACTGCGGGAAGAAGGTATCGAGCAGGTCTTCCATGAACGAGACGCACACATCCAGGCTCGGCGGCTGCACACTGCCCGTGCGGTACGTGAGCGACGTCGTCGGCACCGCCCGCTGTGTGTCCGCGCTCCGAGGCACCGCGTCCCAGGGTCTGGACAGGTGGAGGTCGATCCACAGGCGGAGCACGTCGAGGAGCAGCAGGGCATCGTCGTCGTGCTGGAGATGCGTGCGCAGGGCTACGCGCAAGGCGGGCTTGGAGAAGGCAGGTGGGAGAAGGACGTGCTGCAGCACACGCGGGAACGCAGGTGCGTCTTCGTCATGGCGCCGTGCGGCGTGCAGTGCATCGCGCAGGAGCAGCACGGCATGCGACTCGCTCATGTCAGGGACGTGGCGCAAGAGGAGGAAGGCCAGCGACCAGTCGCGCGTCTGGCGCGCACGCGGCACGAGATCCGGCATGAGCGACGTCGATACAGCGCCGTTCTCCACGAGGTAGCGCACCGTGTCGCGCGCATACACACGTGTCTCGGAGCCGAGCGGCGGCAGAGCGGCGTCCAAGAGGTGCGTCACGACCGCCGCGTCCAGCGGCACTTTGGGCGCCTTGCGTCCCGCCTTGGTATGCGAGGCTTCGCGCAATGCCTCGCTCTGAGCGTCGAGCCACGAGCGCACATGCGCATCGACGGCCGCAGCGCGCGACGACGCATCCGGCGGCAGAGACGACAGCGCCGCCATCAAGTCAGGCGCTCGCCCCATAGGCTCGGGCGGCGGCGTCGCGAGCCACGGCGCCGTGCGACTCGAGGCGCCCAGGGCATGCAGCAGCAGGCCCGTGGCCGGCACACTCACAGGCAGCGCGGCCACGGTGCACTTGCCTGCGCGAGAGGCCTTGGGATCGAGCTGGACGAACACGTAGCCGTCCATCGCGCGAGTCGTGCTGATCTGTGGCGCGCCCTGCGCCGACCACTCCGTCACGGCCAGCACGGCATCAAGGTCCGTGTCCCAGAGCAGCGCCGACGCACGCGCACGCTCCGCATCACCAGGCACGGCAACGACCATGAGCAGGTGCGAGGGCGAGACATACACCAGTCGGGCCTCCTCGAGCGGCCGGAGTGGCACGGCATGCGGTTCGTCGAGCACGAGGCGGTCGTCCGTCACGCGCCACGACACGGTGTGCAGGACATGGCGGCGGGTCAGCACCGCGAGCGAGCCATGCTGCTCGAGCGCACAGCTCACGATGGCCTCGTCTAGGGGCAAAGTGCCTTGGACGACTCGGAACGACGCCTCGTCCACATGCAGCAGGGACAGATGAGCGCCTTTGTCGGTGGTGGCCGCGATGGCCACGACACGGGCGATGCCGTCGGCGTCCCACACCTGGACGTCGTGCAGGTCGGTGGGAAGGCCCGTGTGTGTCGCGAGCACTTGAGCGCCGGCCAGTGGATCAGAGATGAGGTGCAGAGCGCCCTGCGCGGCCGCCAAGAGACGGCCGTCGCCCAGAGCATAGAGGCCCGTGAGCGCACCGGGCACGTCCCATGTGATGGGCGCATGGGCTTCGGCGCCGGGCATAGGCTTGCCACGGCTATCGAGGGACTCGGTGAACGCGCGCACCTGCGTATGGTCCGCCTGGAGCACGCCCCAGTACGTCGTACGCACGAGCTGCTTCGACGTGGGCATACTGCGCTCCACGACGAGCGGCGGCGTGCAGACGCGATCGGACGGCGCGATGGTGTACGTGTGCACGGGCGTCTGGGTGTGCATGTCCACGAGCGCGACTTCGACGCCCTGCTCGAGCACCACGACGAGGCCACGCCGACGACGTAGGCTGCCACGTGAGCTCAGACGCACGACATCGCCTACGGCGATGTGCGAGCGCCGCATCGTGCTAGAGCTCGTACTGCATAGATGATATGTGTGCTTGGTGCGTGGTATCGAGTAGGTGCACAGCTGGATCGGCGTCGATAACAGGGGGGCGGCCCTGCCGCTTCGGCTCATGGCCACAAGCAAGGCGTGAGCGCTGGCGAGAAAAAAAAAGTGGTGGCGTCGGCCGAGGCCAAGTCTGTGCGTGTGGCGTCGCTGGGAAGGAGGCGGGGGGTGCGAACGACCATGACAGTGTCAGCTGCACTGTGGCGACTGGTGCCGCGCCGGATCGGATCGAGAGCCGTGGGGACGGCTGCTGTGCGTGTGCAACGCAGCTACAGCTGGATTGCCGGAGCGTCGACGCGACCGCGCGCGAGCGTCGTGACGTCGTCGTCGGTGGCGTGGCACGCCACCCACGTCCCGAGCCGGAGCATGTTTATCCAGACGGAGTCGACGCCGAACGAGGACTCGCTGAAGTTCCTGCCGGGCTGTACGGTGATGGAGAAGGGGACGGCGGAGTTTCTTGACCAGCGCGCGTCGATGACCTCGCCGTTGGCCAAGAACCTGTTTGCGCTCGAAGGCGTGCGTGGCGTGTTTTACGGGCCGGACTTTGTGACGGTGTCGAAGGACGCGGACACGCCGTGGTCGGCGATCAAGCCTGAGGTGTACAGTGCGATGATGGAGTTTTTCACGGCGGGGCATGCCCTCTTCCCGGATCCCTCGACGGCGCAGTCCGGCTCGGACACGACAATTCTCGAGACGGACACGGAGGTCGTGGCGATGATCAAGGAGCTCCTCGATACGCGTGTGCGCCCTGCGATCCAGGAGGACGGCGGTGATCTCGAGTACCGCGGCTTTGGCGAGGACACCGACGGCATTGTGCGCGTCAAGCTCAAGGGCAGCTGCCGGGGCTGTGACAGTTCGACGGTGACGCTCAAGGCGGGCATCGAGCGCATGCTGATGCACTATGTGCCAGAGGTGCAGGGCGTCGAGCAGGTGCTCGATCCGGAAGAGCAGGTCGCGATGGACGAGTTCACGAAGCTCGAGGAGCGCATCAAGAAGCAGCGTGAAGAGCGTGAGCGTGGCTTTTCGCCCTAGGGTGCTATGGCAAAGGACATGCGCAGGCCCATGGCCGCGAGCTCGGCGACGAGGTACTTGAGCACGTACGGCACGGCAATCACGTCGAGGTCGCCGGCGCGGCGCAGGACATGCGACGGCGGGACCTGGACGCGCTGGTGCGGCGCGTGCACGCGCTGGGCCTCGGCGGCGTGGCGGCACACGCGGCAGTATTCGCCATGAGGACCGAGCGGCGTGTGCGAGCGCTCGATCGTCTGCACGACGCCGAGGCCGGGCACATGCACGCCGGCGGCGTCGTCGTAGCTGAGCGACATGAGGCTGCCGCAGGTGCGGCACACAAACGCGGTCGTGTAGTCCGAGCAGTTGAGCAGGCGGTCCTGCAGGAGGAACGACGTGCCGTGGGCCAGCAGGGCATCGCGCTCCATCTCGCCGAACCGGATGCCACCCGCACGCTTGCGGCCCTTGACGGGCTGCCGCGTGAGGGCGTGGACGGGGCCGGTCGTGCGGACCTGGAACTTGTCGTTGACCATGTGTCGGAGGCGCTGGTAGTACACGACGCCGAGATAGATGTCGGCGCGCAGCTCGCGGCCGGTGATGCCCGAGTACATGGGCTCGTTGCCCATGTAGTTGTAGCCTGCGGCCCGTAGCTGTTCGCCAAAGTACTCGACAGGCGTGTCGTGCTCGTGGAAGGCCCACGGCGTGGCGTCCTGCGCTATGCCATGCACGGCGCCGGCCTTGCCGGCCATGCTCTCGATGAGCATGCCGATGGTCATGCGACTCGGGAACGCGTGGGGGTTGATAATGACGTCGGGCTGCATGCCGCTCTCGCTGAACGGCATGTCGACCGCGGGCCACTTTTGCGAGCACACGCCCTTCTGGCCATGGCGCGACGAGAACTTGTCGCCAATCACGGGCGAGCGCGGGATGCGGAACATGATCTGGATGTGCTGGCACTCGGTATCGCCTGCGTCGCCGCCGATCACACGCAGCGTGTCGACATACCCGGCCTCGTCGCCCTTGTACCGCTTCACGATCGTGCGGCCCGTCGCCTCGTTGTAGCATGCATACATCGGCGTGCCTTTGGTCATATAGGCACCGACGAACGGCAGGCCATCGACGTCGAGCTGCGTGCGCCGCGGATCGTCAGCCCGCACGTCAGGGCCGAAGCCAAAGTGCACGGGCAGCGCACCGGTCGCGAGCCGTCCGCCGACCAAGTCGCGCAGGTGGACGACCTCCGACTTGTACACACTGCCGTAGCCAAAGCCGCGCTCGTGCGCCGACTTGTTCAGGATCATCGCGTCCTCCATGTCGTAGCCCGTGTACGAGATCACAGCGACGATCGCATTCGTGCCATTCGGGAAGTCGTCAATCGCATACTTGTTGTGCAGCGCCGGCCGCACCACAGGCGTCTGCCCCGTCTGCAGGCGGTACAGCTTGTTGTCCGTGCGCCGCTGCAGGGCGCCGCTGGGCGTGCCCATCGTCTGCTTGCCCATCTGGCACTGGTACATGTTGCGCGGACTCTGGTTAAAGTCGGAGAAGGGCGTCAGATTCGCCACCACACTCAGGACCTGCGTCGGCGTATACTCCATGTGCGTCGACACACCGCGCTCGATCTCGTGCGGCTGGCACGCAATGTCGAGGTACACCTGCTCAAACGGACCGACATGGTCGCGCTCGCCGTTGAATAGGTAGCGCACAGGGCGCATCATACGCGCGCGCCCTCCAAACAGGTACAGGCCCGGGTACTGGCCGCCGTGCGACGTCGGCACGAACCCAATCTCGAGGTCGAGCGGCACGCCATGCCGGCCCTCTGTCTTCCACACCCGCAGCGCCGTCGCCATGTGCCGCGCGAGCGCCGGTGTCGCGTACCCGATCAGCACGCCGTCTAGCTGCACACACACGTGCGTTCGGGCGCTAATGTGCGCCGCGACGACCTCCGTCATGCCGAGGGACGTGAGCAGCGCGGGTATGTGGCCCAGCGGCAAGTCGCGCGTCGTGAGCTGGCACGTGTGCGAAAAGTGGTTCAGCAGACCACACGGACTGCCGTCTGGCGTGTGCACCGGGCACAGGAAGCCCCATGCTTCGGGCAGGAGCTTGCGCACGGTCGTCGTCTTGAGCTCGGCGAAGAAGGCGCCGCGGTGCACGCTGCGGAAGTGCGAGATGTAGCGGTAAAAGTTGAGCTTCTCGGCGACGATCGTAAAGCCACCGACCTGCTGCAGATCGAGGCCCGAAGGCGAAGACACGTTGCCCGTCGCGAGGAACGACGAGAGGCGCGCGCCAATGTCGCCATTCACCTTGGCGAGGGCCTTTTGGATGTACCGCGCATCGAAAAAGTCACACTGCCCCGTCCGCACATCGCGCGCAATGAGCTGGCGCACATTGATCAGGTACTCGTCGAGACGCTCCTTGATCATGGCACCATACAGCAGCCCTGGCATGAGCACCTCCTGGTGCTGCGGGCTGTCCGGGTTGTCCGCACAGCACTCGCCAGCCACAAATGCGTATAGCTTGCGAATCATAAAGACAAGGAGGCGGTACTTGTCGCGCGGCATATCGAGATGCGTCAGCACGAGGCGGTTGATCAGCTCCTCGCCGACCTGCGCGTGGCTCCAGTCCTCCGGCGCCCGCATCACGACACGGAACTTGTCACCCAGGTACGCCAGGCACTGCTCACCCGTCCACAGCGCATACTGATGGAAGCCACGGAGCAGAAGCTCAACGCGGTCCGTCAGGAACGTATTGTCCGTGTCGGCCTGCACGATCGACGTAAAGATCTCCTTGTCCGTCGCACTCACAAGCGCCTTGAGCACCATCACAACAGGCACCATGTACTCCTGCTTTCGCCAGCTGAAACGCAGCGTCACGCCACCATTGTCCAGATAGTGCACCGAGTTGGTGACACTGATCAGGTCATGCCGACTCACGCACCGGATCGTACATGCCTTGTTCGTATAGGACGGGCCGCGGCGCGTGAACGACGGGCGCTCAATGGCCATGACGTGATTCGCCTTGGCCAGAATCAGGAATCGGATCAGACGCTCGTTGCCGTTGATGATAAAGTAGCCGCCCATCTCATTCGGCTCCTCGTGCTTCGCGACGAGCTCCTCGGACGTCATGCCACGCAAATGGCATCGGTTCGAGCCGACCATGATCGGCACGAGACCCATATCCCGCAGCTCACTCTGCTCCGGTCCATAGTTGACACTCCATGTCACACGAGCCGTCAGCCGACCACGGTACGACACCAGTCGGTTCCGGCATTCGTCAGGATACACGCGGCGATCCAGTGCATCCTTCGCGCGATCCGGCACCATCGGCCGACTCAGCGAGACAGCATCAATCCGCATCTCGAGTCGATTGCCTCGCGACGCACTGCCTTCGCCTCCTGTATTGTCAAACACCACACGCGGTGCCAGCGACTGCACACTGCGCTCCAGTAGACCAACGCCTTCCATACCGAGCTTGTCCGCGCTGCCCGGTGCGTCCACGGACGGATCCTCGGCCCATAGGGCATTGAAACTCTCGATATGTGGTCGCGTAATTTCTCGAAGCGCCGGCACATCCCATCCGCTCTTCGACGGCTTCATGAAGCGCCGTTGCATATCAAGGGTGCGAAATGTATGTGGCATCTTCCATGCGTCCTCCCCCTGGACGCTCTCAGGCGGCGTACTCGGCCCAGTCGATTCGTCAGACGACATGGACGACACACTCATCCTCACGAGAAGGCGGTGGACAAGAACGTGGCGCCTTTGCGCAGGAGAAAAAAATTTCCACCTCGGCCGATCCACCATACGCGTGGCACGGAGCATACTGGACGAGCCTACCCCGCTGCGCGGGCCGAGCATGTAGGCCAACGTGCTAGATACATGCCGTGTAGACTAGGGTGGCGGATCTACGGCGGTAAGAAGGGAGCGCGAGGCGCCTGCGCCTGGACGGCTTGTGGTCATGGTAGAGCAGTCAGTCTCGCTGACAATTGTACCCATAAATCCAACACAGAACTATTCGGCCCATTTGGGCCATTTCGCACTCGACACCTGGATTCCACTCGCAACGAATAGGTACGCAAACTTCAACTTTTACCAACATCAATTGGCCGGTTAGCACAATTGGTAGTGTGTCTGACTACGATTCAATCGGGAATCAGGAGGTTGCGGGTTCGAGCCCCGTGCTGGTCATACCTTTTATCCTGACCATCAACCTGAGAAGAGTTGAAAAGAGTCTGCCTCAGCCTTTCTTTCACCACATGGCCGGTTAGCACAATTGGTAGTGTGTCTGACTACGATTCGATCGGGAATCAGGAGGTTGCGGGTTCGAGCCCCGTGCTGGTCACTTTTTTCTTCGAGCCCCTTCTGCCATGCGAAGCTCCTACGGCAGGAACTTTTTTGTTTGAGGAAACGATGCCATTTCAATTAATGCCTACAGTCAACAACCAACCAAACAAAATCTGAGACATGGCAATGCCAAACAAAAACTGGATCCGAGCAGCCCGCTGACCAGGCGTCACCGTGACGCTGGACGGCGACGCTGGATCTGGCAGGACCACATAGCGCAGGGATCGCAGATAAAAGAAGGCATTCGCGGCAAACATGTAGAGAAAGGTGAGCCAGTAGAGCCAGCGACCGACATGGAGGCAGCTCACGGCCAGGACCACGAGGGTGCCGACAAACTTGTAGCCCGAGTACGCGAGCAGGTCGAAAACAGTGTGGTCGCCCTGGATGTTGAGGAGGTAGCATCCGAGTTTGACGATACTGAATTCAATGAGCATGATAGCGAGTGCTCTAGACGCCGTGTATCCCAGTACCTCTGGATGGAAACGGCCGCGAAGGCCGTAAATGAACGACGCCGCGATGACGTACGTGACAAACGCCATGAGGGGTATATACATGTCGGGGCTGTTGACATCCTCACGTGGCGGGCAGTAGGACACGGGTTCCGAGGCGCTCATGCGGCGATCACTTGCCACGGAGGAGGGTCGATCTGGCGTGCTCATGCCGGCGTAGATGGCTGAGCTGCCTTGCCCGGGCGACATGATGCCAGTGCCGCCGTAGGGCGTTGAGTAGCGCAAGCGCCGCGACCATGGCTTGTGCTGCCACGGGTACAGAATGATGCGCAGCTTGTGCAGTACGTACGAGTTTGACACGTTAAAGTAGTATTTGAGGATCGGCATCGGCAGCAAGGCGCGGAAATTGCGCTGCATGTATTCACCGCCGACCTGGGCGACGTGCCGTCCAAACTGCATGCCCATCTGTGCCTGTCTCTTATACACATCTCCGAGCCCACGAGACCTCTCTACATC
>OJLY01001064.1_pt1 | contig 12723 bp, 12 predicted proteins | sample 1597031 | NCBI WGS metagenome assembly OJLY01 (sample SAMEA3904673, study PRJEB24821) | metagenome | biome: Builtin; feature: hospital; material: surface | place: USA | collected 2013-06-03
TTCTTCTGTATTCAGAAAGTACACCGGATCTTGCGCATTGTCTTTTGAATCTTTTGATTGCACTATCGATTGATTCGTTTTCTCCAACTCTGATCTCTGTCATCTTCTATCCCCCCTCTCGTATTCGCACTAGTTTTCATCAACCTGGTGGCCACTTAAATCCTCTGCCTCCAAGTACATGGAAATGCAAATGAGGCACGCTTTGTCCCCCATCTTCACCAACATTAGTCACTACTCTATAGCCGTTTTCATCAAGGCCTTGCTCGCTAGCTATCTTTTTGATACTAGCAAAGACATGGCTTATGATTTGGCTATCAGCTTCATCTAATGTAGCTATGCTTTGAATGTGCTTTTTTGGTATTACAAGAAAATGGATAGGTGCTTGTGGATCTAAATCGTTAAATGCAATAACATCACTATCTTCATAGATTATATCTGAAGGAATTTCCTTATCTATAATCTTACAAAATACACAATCCATACTTCACCCCCATTGCTATATATAATACCATAAATTGGGCCCAAGGTAAAGACTAAATCCCAATTTTTTTTATGAATTTAAGATAAAATCCCTATCAATTCGTCGTTTTTTATTTCAGTGATTAGGACATCCCTAATTTCATTATCTCCTATATCATCTTTGACATTTACCCTCAGATAGTTTGTAGAATATCCTGACTTATATCCTTCCATATCGGACTTGCTTTCAAATAATACAGACAAGGTCTTTCCTATTTGATTTTTGAGGAAATTTAGTCTGTTTACTTCCTCTATTGCTTCAAGCTCTTTGAGTCTTTCTTTTTTGATATTGCCATCAACTTCTGGCTTCATAGAAGCTGCCTTTGTCCCATCTCTTTTTGAATATTTAAATAGATGGGTCTTAGCAAATTTGATTTCTTTAACAAAGTCTTTTGTTTCTTCGTGGTTTTTTTCTGTTTCTGTTGGAAATCCTACTATTATATCTGTAGTAAGTCCCGCATTAGGGAAGACTTCTCTTATTAGATCTACCTTTTCTTTAAAGATCTTAGTGTCATATTTCCTATTCATCGCCTTTAAGATCTCATCTGAGCCTGATTGGAGGGATAGGTGGAAGTGATCGCAGGCCTTTTCTGTCGCCTTCATTCTTTCAAGGAAATCTCTTGTAATATGCCTTGGCTCCATAGAAGATAACCTAATTCTCTCAATTCCATCTGTCTTTGCGACTTCTTCTATGACATCTATTAGGCTTGTCCCATTTCTTAAATCCTTGCCGTAGCTTGCAACGTGGATTCCAGTAAGTACTATTTCCTTATAGCCATTTTGAGCAAGTCTTTTTGCTTCTTTCTTGATTGAGTCCATATCCCTACTTGCAATATTACCTCTAGCATAGGGTATTAGGCAGTAAGAACAGTACATATTGCAGCCATCTTGGATTTTCATGTAGGCACGGGTCATGGCCTCTTGGTTAGATATCTCAAGCTCTTCAATAGTTTTTGTCTCGCTAAAGGATAGGACCTTATCGATTGCCTTTTTATTTTGTAGGACATTTTCGCAAAGATCAACTACTTCTTCCTTATTTCTTGATCCTAAGACTACATCTACTCCCTCGATAGCTGCCACTTCCTCTGGTTTTACTTGGGAATAGCAGCCCATTACAGCAATGACAGCTTCCGGATTATCTCTCCTTGCCCTTGATATCATCTGTCTAGACTTCCTGTCACTCATATTTGTAACGGTGCAGGTGTTTATTACATAGATATCTGCATTATTTGGTTTTTTTTCATAGCCTCTAGATTGAAAGATTTCTTCTACTGCTTCAGATTCATACTGGTTAACCTTACAACCTAGGGTTATTATGTTGAATGTGTTTTTCATTAATCAAAAAAGTCCTTTAACTTATCAAAGAAGGATTTCTCTTCCTTAACCTCTTCTCCGCTAACATTGGCATAGGCTTCTAGGGCCTTTTTTTGCTCCTTATTTAGCTTTTTAGGAGTTATGACCTTGACAAAGAAGTAGAGATTACCATTTCTTCCTCTTCTCTTATCATGGATTCCTTCGCCCTTTAATTTAAATTTTGTACCTGTTTGAGTTCCTGCTGGAATTTCGTAGCTTTTGGTTGATTTAAGGGTAGGGATCTGGATTTCTCCTCCAAGAACTGCAGTGGTAAAGCTTATAGGCATCTCATAGTAGATATCTAGTCCATCTCTTTTAAATATTTCATGCTCAGCTACCTTAAGCACTAGGTAAAGGTCTCCATAAGGACCTCCATTTTCACCTACATGGCCCTTGCCAGATACTCTTATAATGTTGTTATCTTCTACTCCTGCAGGAATATCCACCTTGACCTTTTCAGACTTAAATTCCTTGCCGGTTCCCTTACAATTCTTGCAAGGTTCTTCTATTACTTGGCCATCTCCTCCACATTTATCGCAGGTAACAGTCCTTGACATGGTACCGAAAGCTGTTTGACTAACTTGGTTAACAACTCCCCTACCATTACACTTATCGCAAGTGTGGACCTTGCTTGGATCCTCGCTTTTTTCTCCATGGCACACATGGCAGGCTACTTCATGCCTTACTTGGATCTCCTTGCTTACACCAAAGGCCGATTCTTGGAAAGTTAGCTTTACTACTTGTTGGATATCAGCTCCCTTGATTGGTCTATTGGCAGATCTCGCATTTGAGAAGCCTCCACCGAATAAATCACCAAATAAGTCTCCAAATATATCTTCAAATCCACCTTGAGAAAATCCAGAAAATCCACCTTGGCCACCCTCGAAGGCGCTTGCTCCGAACCTGTCGTACTGACTTCTTTTCTCCTCATCAGAGAGGATTTCATAAGCAAGAGTTGCTTCCTTAAACTTTTCAGCCGCCTCTTCGTTATCTGGGTTTAGGTCTGGATGGTATTTCTTGGCAAGTTTTCTATATTCTCTTTTTATTTCACTTTGGCCTGCGGTCTTCTCTACCCCAAGCACTTCATAAGGGTCTCTCATTTATCCTCCATCCACTAAAAAAGGAGCTGCTGCAATATGAATCCTATCGTCCATCATTAGAAGCTTCTGGGAAAGTAAGTCTAGCCGCCTGTTACTTTTAGGCTTAAGATTTACTTCCCCTAGCTTCTTCTAATATTCGGGACGATTATTCATTCTGCAACATCCCCTCTATTATTTTTCTTTAATTATACTCTTTTGATAATTACTTGCAATCGCGAATTATTCTTCGTCATCATCGATTACTTCGTAATCAGCATCTACTACATCTTCATCAGCATTTCCGCCTTGAGCTTCACCGTTTGCTTCGTTTGCCTTATACATAGCTTCACTCATTGAGTAGATTTTTTGAGTTAAGGCTTCTGTTTTAGCCTTGATATCGTCGATGTCATCAGCCTTGATAGCTTCTTCAAGCTTGTTGATTTCAGCTTCCATCTCTTCTTTTTCGCTACCTTCAAGTTTAGCATCTTCTATTGTTTTTCTTGCTTGGTATACTAGGTTTTCTGCGTTGTTTTTAGCGTCTATACCTTCTTTTTTCTTTTTATCTTCTTCAGCGAATTGTTCAGCTTCTTTTACTTTTCTATCGATTTCTTCCTCGGATAGGTTGGATGAAGATGTGATTGTAATCTTTTGTTCTTTTCCTGAACCTTGATCTTTTGCAGTAACATTTACTATACCGTTAGCATCTATGTCGAATGTTACTTCGATTTGTGGAACTCCACGTCTTGCTGCTGGTATACCTGTTAGTTGGAATCTACCAAGTGTTGTGTTGTCTGCTGCCATTTCACGTTCACCTTGAACTACGTGGATGTCAACTTCTGTTTGTCCATCTGCAGCTGTTGTAAATACTTGTGATTTCTTTGTTGGGATGGTTGTATTTCTTTCGATTAGTTTTGTAGCAACTCCACCTAGAGTTTCGATTCCTAGTGATAGAGGTGTTACGTCAAGTAGGAGTAGGTCTTTTACTTCACCACTTAATACACCACCTTGGATAGCTGCACCTAAGGCAACACATTCGTCTGGGTTGATATCTCTTTGTGGTTCTCTTCCGATTAGGTTTTTAACAAGTTCTTGAACTGCTGGAACTCTTGTAGAACCACCAACTAGTAGGACCTTTTCAATGTCATTGTGGCTAAGTCCTGCATCCTTAAGAGCATCTTCTACTGGTTTTCTAGTTGCTTCTACTAGGTGTTTGGTTAGCTCATCAAATTTAGCTCTTGATACAGTTTGCTCTAAGTGAACTGGTTGACCATCTACTGCTGTGATAAATGGTAAAGAAACTGTTGTTGATACTGTTGATGAAAGTTCCTTCTTAGCTTTTTCTGCTGCATCTTTTAGTCTTTGCATAGCTGTAAGGTCTTTTGTTAAATCAACTCCAGATTCTTTCTTAAATTCGCTAGCAAGATAGTCTACTAGAGCATTGTCGAAGTCATCTCCACCTAGTTTGTTGTTTCCTCTTGTTGAAAGAACTTCGAATACTCCATCTCCTACTTCAAGGATTGAAACGTCGAATGTACCACCACCGAGGTCGTAGACCATAATCTTAGATTGGTCAGTTTCCTTATCCATACCGTAAGCTAGGGCTGCTGCTGTTGGTTCGTTTATGATTCTGTCTACCTTAAGACCTGCTATTTGTCCAGCATCCTTTGTTGCTTGTCTTTGAGCATCTGTAAAGTAAGCAGGTACTGTGATTACTGCGTTTGTTACTGTATCGTTAAGATAATTTTCAGCATCTGATTTTAGTTTTTGAAGAATCATTGCTGAGATTTCTTCTGGTGTGTATGTTTTACCATCAATTTCTGGTGTTTTCCAATCAGTTCCCATTTCTCTTTTAACAGATGCAATAGTTCTGTCTGGGTTTGTGATTGCTTGTCTTTTTGCTGTTTCACCAACAAGTCTTTCTCCATCTTTTGAGAAAGCTACGATTGATGGTGTTGTTCTATTTCCTTCGCTGTTTGGAATTATAGTTGATGTTCCACCTTCCATTACAGCTACTGCTGAGTTTGTTGTACCTAAGTCAATTCCTATAATTTTAGCCATATTTTCCTCCTATTTACTTACCTTAACCATAGCTGGTCTAAGAACTCTGCCGTTTAGTTTATATCCTTTTTGGAATGTTTCTATGATATGATTTTCTTCTACTTCGTCATTTTCCTCGGCAAGGACTGCTTGATGGATGTTGTGATCAAACTCGCAACCATCAGATTCAATTTCTTCAAGACCTTCGTTTTCTAGGACTTTCATAAGTTCCTTCCTAGTCATAATGACACCTTCAACAAAAGCATCGTCTTCGTCAGCCTTCGCCAAAGCCCTATCGAGATTATCTATTACTGGTAGAAGTTTTTCTATAAGTGAGCTTTGGGCAAACTTCTTAAAGTCAGCCTTACTAGCTTCTTCTCTTTTCTTATAATTTTCGAAATCGGCTAGAAGTCTTTGATATCTTTCTTGATATTCATTTACTTCCTCTGTTTCAGAAGCCTTACTATCTTCTTCATCATCTACGATTTCAGCCTCTATATAATCTTCTTCGTCTATTTCTTTATCTTCTATATCTAAATTTTCATCTTTTTTCTCTTCATTTGCCAAGACATTTACCTTCCTTTACTCGTTTAATAAGTCAGAAATCATCTTGATACTCGCTATAACATCTCTGTAGTTAATCCTTGTAAGGCCTACAATTCCAATCTTTCCAACTGTGTTTTCGTCTACATTGAAAAACGATGTGATTATAGTGGTATCTTTAAGTAAGTCTATTGCGTTTTCCTCGCCAATAGTAATTACTAAACTATCATCTTCAATATCTGACCAAAGACTTCTTATATCATCTTTACTATCAAATAGTTTGATTAGATCTCTGGCCTTTGATAAATCATCAAATTCCTTAAAATTGAAGATATTACCAATTCCTTCGATTTTGACATCCCTATCATTTCCATCTTTAGCGTTCCTATCAATCCTTGTTCCAATTATATCGACAAGATTTTTATAATTTCTAAGGATTTTCTCCTCAAGCTCAACTAGCTTCTCGTTGATATCAGAAAGCTTAAGTCCAACTAGTTCGTGACTTAATATCAGATTTATATTTCTTAGGTCTTCATCACTAATTGGAAAGTCTAAGATAATCTGATCATTTACCAAAGAACCATTATCAAAAACTGCTATTAGTAAGAGGAAGTTTTCGCTTACTCTTATAAGTTCAATGCTAACAATCTTTGAAATTTCTTTTTTGTAACTTACTGATACAGCTGTAAGATTAGTCATAGCTGCCAAAGTTTTGGTCGCAGTCTCAATGATGTCACTTGCATTGTGGTATCTCTTATCGAGAATTTCTCTGATATTTTTGACATCGTAATTGTCACTGACACCCACAAGGCCATTTTCCAAAAGGTAGTCGACAAATAGTCTATAACCCTTATCAGAAGGCAATCTGCCACTAGATGTATGAGCTTTCTTCAAGAATCCCTTTTTCTCTAGAGTACTCATATCATTTCTTATAGTAGCCGGCGATACATCAAATGAGTAATCATCAGCCAAAGACTTAGAGCCAACTGGCTCTCCTTTAAAAATATATGAGTCTATGATAGAGAAAAGTATTTGCGTTCTTCTATCTTTCAAAGCTTCTCACTCCTTTTAGCACTCTTTACTTCCGACTGCTAATTATAGTATACTTAGTCTAAAACCATTGTCAAGTTAAAAATAAATATATTTATTATATATGTATAAGCTATATTGAGTAAGGCTAATAAAGTGAATCTTTCTATCAACTACAATAAAAATGCTCCCAAGACTTAAGCTCAGAAGCATTATTAATTTATCTGTATTTGTAGAAGCCTTCTCCTGTCTCAATTCCCTTAAGTCCCTTGGCTTCTCTTTCTTTAAGTTTCTTAAGAGCCTTGCCCATAGGAGTTGATGGATCCTTGGCATCTTCTCTAGTGCTAGTAACATTAATTACGGTAGTAATTCCTATTATATCGATCATCTCGAAAGGACCCTTTGGCGAACCTGATCCAATCTTCCAGTCCATATCTATATCTTTTGGCTCCGCAATATCATCTCCGTAAAGAGCGAGAGCTGCATCTAATAGAGGAACGAGTATTGAGTTTAAGATATAGCCGGGATTCTCTTTCTTTATAATAGCAGGATACATTCCTATATCTCTTGCAAATTGAGCTACAGTATCTATCACTTCCTTACTTGTAGTGTCATGACCCATAACTTCTGCAAGATTTTGTCTATGGATATTGTTTGCGAAGTGTAAGTGAAGGAATCTTTCTTTATTTCCAGTGAAGTCCTTAAGCATTGATGGCATAAAAGTTGAAGAGTTTGAAGCAAGTATTGCATCATCCTTTAAGATATCTTTAATCTTCTCATAAAAGGCCCTTTTCTCATTAACTTTCTCTGCTATAGCCTCTATAACTAAATCAGCATCAGCAAAGGCCTCTTCTAAGTCGACTGTATATTTTAAATCTTTGTAGGCTTTTTCGTTATTTTTCTTTAACTCTTCGATCTTTTCTAAATTTATATCCTTAACATCATCAAAAAATGACCTAGGATAGTTTGGGAATTCTGCTCCGATGTATCTTGGTGCAAGTTCCAATTCTTTCGTATAAGTCTCATATACCTTGTTAATCCTTGGCTTAGCTCTTTCAATCGAACCTTCGCTTCTTCCCCATATAGTAACGTCAAAACCATGAAAGGCAGCGGCATAGGCAATTTGAGCTCCCAAAACTCCACCGCCTGCAACAGTAACTTTTTTAATTTCCATAATATAATCTCCTTCTATGTTCTATATGATATTTACCCACTTAGGAAAATATAATTCACTAAAGTTTAAATGATTTCAATATAGAATTCATTGGAAAGACTCATTCCTTTTTTAGTAAAATAGAAATTATCATCAAGCTTATAAAAATCTTGGTCCTTGAATTTTTCTATCACATCTTGATATTTAACTAGGAAATCACAGGCAAATTTCTCCTTAAATTCTCTTAGATTTATTCCCTCGCTCTCCCTAAGTTTAAAGATAATATATTCTTTCTCTCTTTCATCCTTATCTATAAATTCTTCAAAAACGATAGGATACCTAGCTTCTCTAATAGCCTTGTCATATTTTACAAAATTTCTAGTGTTGTTATATCTCTTATTAGATAAAAATCCCGAAGCTCCTAGGCCAAAGGCTATATAGTCATCTATATTCCAGTATTTCTTGTTATGGATAGACTCCTTACTAGCTTTCGCAAAATTGGATATCTCATATCTTTTAAGTCCCAATTTATCTAAGCTATCAACAAGATATGAAAATATAACTACCTCTAGGTCATCTTCCATCAAGTCTAGCTTGCCCTTTTTTATCTAAAGCATAAAATCTTGATCCTTCTTCTAGAATAAGAGAATACCATGATATGTGTTCAGGAGAAATCTTTTTTACCATAGCTAGTTCATTTTTAACAGACTTATAAGTTTGCCTTGGAAGATTGAGCATGAGGTCAAAGGATAAGTTGTCAAAGCCAGCATCCCTGATCATATCTATATCTTTTAGGGCAATATCCGCTGTATGATTTCTGCCAATTTCTTTTAAGACTTCATCATCAAAAGATTGGACACCAAGAGAAATCCTATTGATACCAATATCCTTATAGATTGCTAGTTTTTCCTTAGATATAGAGTTTGGATTACATTCTATGGTAAATTCTTTTATTTTCTCTATCTTAAATTTCTTTATTTCATTTACTATTTCTTCAATATATTTTGCATCTACATAAGAAGGAGTACCCCCACCTATGTGAATAGTATCTATTTCTATATTTAGTCTTTCTTGGTAGAGCTTAATTTCCTTTATTAAATTTTTTATATAGGGTTCAACCCTATTTTCTACATTCATATATGCACAAAAATCACAGTAATAGCACTTTTTTTGACAAAAAGGAATATGTATGTAGCATCCAACTTTTTCCATTTTTTCTCCTTTATATAAAAAAAGATGGCAATGCCATCAATTTTTAGTATATAATATTATAATTTTCTAAGCTTTGTAAAAAGATATCTCTTTTTTCCTTATCCTTATCGATAACAATGGCTTGTTCACTTATTCCTTCTTCTAATAAAACAAATAGAGTATCCAACAAGAAATTTTCGCTACCAACCACATAAAAATATGAGTCTGACCTATCATTAGCAAGCTCTTTTATTTTCTCAAGATAGTCGCTTCTACTATCTAGCCAATATTTGACTAAAAGTGATCCGTCAATATTTTCAAAATCACTTTCGTAAAGATGAGTATCCTTGGTATTTACATTTACACTTATGAATTCTGGAATATCTGTGTTATCTTCTTCAAATCTTTTTATAAGTGGCCTAATAGTTGACATTGCAAGACCTTGAGAAAGGGCAACAAGCGGTCTATTTTCTCTTTTTAAGGACATGTGAGATTTTAGCTTAAAAATTGTTACTGTATCTCCAATCTTAAGAATCGATAAAGTCTTCTTAAAAGGTGATTTTCTTATAGGAATTTTTGTAGTAAATCTAATATTCCCCTCACTTGTAAGTGTGTTTATACTTAAGTGATGAATTAGTTTTTTATTTACCTCTCCTGTCTCATCGTAACCTGGTAGAGCCAGATGAAAGCTAGAACCCTCATCCCAATTTAAATCATCGGGTTTTTCTAAGGTATATGTCCATACATACTTGTATTCTTCTTTTATATCCAAAATCTTAACTTGAAATTTATCCATAATATCTCCTTACTGATAATTGTTATCACTAAGAACACTATACTTAATTTTTAATTTTCTTCATCTGGAATATCCAGTTTTCTTTTTCCAATGTTTAATGTATCACTAATATATTTAAAAAATAGTTTATAATCATAAATCCAATTATCAATTATTCCAGACCTATAAATTCCTACAATAAATATAAATACAACTGGCAACAATATGGCTCCCATCACTCCAAAAAGTTTAAGTCCAGCATAAAGAGCTATAACTGATAGAATTGGGTGTATATCTGCAGAACTTCCTATTACCTTTGGAGCTATGACTTGTCTAAGCCCAGTCCAAGCTGTCAATACAATCAATAGTCCTAAGGATTTTATGGTATTATCAAAGATAAGTAGTTCTATTATTGACCATGGCAAGAGGACTATTATAGGACCAATCATAGGAAGTAGGTCTACAAATCCTAATATTAGGGCTATTGGCATGAAGTATTGTTGGCCTATGAAAAACAGGAAAATCGCCATTATTATTGTGCACAGAAAGGCTAGTTTTAGTTGGGATTTTATATAATTCCAGGTTGAATTCTTAAAGACAGCCCTTATCAAAGAAAGGTTATTCTTTGACTTTTCTGGTATCAATAGATGGTATTTATCATAAACATTTTGCATATCGCCAAGTATTATATAAAATGCAACTACAAAAGTAATCACAAAAAATATTATTTCATTGGAGGTATTTATAAAAGCTTGGGTAAAGCCAAAGGTAATATTGATTGCGTTTTTTTGTAAGCTACCCAACCATTCATACAAAGACTTAAGTCCAGACCTTATTGTGTTTGATACATAGTCTGGCATGAGGTTAATCTGTGAATTGGCATCATTGATCCAAGTATTTACAGAAGATACAATCTTATCCCAATTGCTAATGATATTACCTACCAAGCCAGAGACTTGATTTACTATAAACTGAACAAACCATACCAAGAAAAATAATAGAAGCAAGAGCAGGATTGTACCAAGCAGGTAGGATACCGCCTTGTGTTTGATTGGCAGGATATGGTCAATCTTTCTTATAGATGGTGCCAATAATCCCACGATTACTAGAGCTAGTATTATGGGCATGAGGGCATTTAATAGGGCTGGTGCAAGGAATAATAAAAATAATATGGTTAAAATAATAATTGTTGTTCGTAAAAATATCCTTTCATAAAGTTCTTTATTTCTCATGGCATCTCCTTTAATATTTGATAATATTATTATATCATAAAGAGTGAGGAGGGCAAAATGGATATCGAAAAAATATATAGAATATACTTTGAAGATGTTTATAGATTTTTGCTCTCTTTGAGTAAAAATAAGGACGTAGCCCAGGATATAACAAGCGAAACTTTTCTAAAAGTCATAAATAATAGTAAGAAAATAGAAAATACTAGAAATATTAAGGCCTATATTTTTACTATAGCAAAAAATACTTACATCAACTACTATAATCAAAACTACCAGCTTAGCTGGTAGTTTGCACAGCGCCTATAAGGCGCGAATACCGGCACGCCCCTATTGGGGCTGTCGAGTATTCTGTCACATGCACCACTATCCCAACTACTGCTTAAGCAGTTTTTTTATTTGTTCTTATTTACTGACTTTCCCGTAAACGGGTCATAATATTCCTTTATACTTATTTGGTCAGTGTAATAATCTTCTCTTAATTGATTTTGTATATATTCTTTTATTTTCTTTTCATTTCTTCCCACTGTATCTACATAATATCCTCTACACCAAAAATGTCTGTTTCCATATTTATATTTTAGGTTGGCATGTCTATCAAATATTATTAATGAACTTTTCCCTTTCAAATATCCCATTATTTGTGATACAGAATATTTTGGTGATATTTCTACCAGCATGTGTACATGATCTGGACATAGCTCTGCTTCTATTATGTTTATTCCTTTTCTTGAACATAATTCTCGAAGTATACTGCCTATATCTTTTCTTAGTTGTCTATATATTACTTGTCTTCTATATTTTGGTGCAAAAACTATATGGTATTTACATCTCCATTTGGTATGTGATAAACTATTCTTGTCCAAGTTTTAACCTCCTTGTTTAATTGTGCATGTGATTATCACAATTATACTTTAAGGAGGTTTTCTTGGTGCTTGAAGCTAAAGCTAAGTCCCTCCACCTGCATAGCAGGTGGCAGAGCGTCGACAAACCCACTAATAAATTGGGAGTGTTGGCGCTTTTTCTATATTTATTTTAAAATATATTAATTTTTCAAATAATAACGTAAATTCTTTAGTAAACAGAGGAAAATTACCTCCATCCCCGTCTAATCTATCCAGTAATTTTGCTAATTTTTTTATATTTAGGCACGCAAAAGTTAGTGCCGCTTTCATACTCATTTTTTCCTTACCTATCATATTGGTATATCTAAAACTATGGTATTCTTTAGCACTTCCGAATTGTCTTTCTATTGTTTCTTTTCTTTGCTTATATTCTGCTTTTCCTGCTTTGGTTAGTCTGTACCATTCACAATAGTCTATGTATCCTTGCCATATATGCCTTATTATTACTTTTACCTTGCTTTTACTTTTTGTACATTTGCTTAAAGATGGGCAGTCTTCACATAAGCTTTTCTTGCTTTTATATATTCTGTAGCCTTCTCGTTTTGTTGTTGAGTACAGGAGTATTTTGTTTTCTGGGCATATGTAGCAGTCGTTCGTTTCGTCATATTTATATTGTTTTGGATAGAAAGATTCTTTATCACTTCTTCTTCCTTTTGGTTTTGTATATGGTAATACCGGCATTATTCCTTTATCTATTAGTTCTTTTGCTATTGCTGGTATTTTATATCCTGCGTCCATTACTATTTTTTCTGGCTTATATTTTTCTAATTTTTCTTTGAAGAATGATGGGAAGGTTGTTGAGTCGTGTAGGTTTCCTGGATAGGCTTTGTATCCTAAGATCCATCCATTTTTATCACATGATGTTTGGATTGAGTATGCGTATACTTCTTTGTGGTTTCCTTTATGGAAT
>OJLY01001070.1_pt1 | contig 12631 bp, 11 predicted proteins | sample 1597031 | NCBI WGS metagenome assembly OJLY01 (sample SAMEA3904673, study PRJEB24821) | metagenome | biome: Builtin; feature: hospital; material: surface | place: USA | collected 2013-06-03
TCTACACTAGATCGCTCGTCGGCAGCGTCAGATGTGTATAAGAGACAGGGGAGATTCAGTAAGAATCGTTAACAAATAAGGTCGTTGACCCTCTACCAAGGCCACAGAATGATAATAGGTTCCCTCCCAAGACCCTATCTTTTGATAGGTATTAACGGGCAACACATCGATAAAACGGCCATCCCAGGCGGTCTTATCCAAGGATTCAAAGCCCCATTGTTCATCTTGTTGATACAAATAGCGAAATAGTTGGTTAATCTGTTGGGCTGACATATCCCAGGACCAGGTCTTTTCTTGGTAGACTTTTTTCACAAAACGGTCGAAGGCTTTTTGTTGTGGCTTGGCAATATAATACATCAGCATATCAGCCGCAATATTATCGGACTCAGCCATGGTACGATGTACCAGGTCTTTCAAGCTATAGGATTTACCAGAGAGTTTTTCACGTTTGAGACTGCCTGAACCACTCGCAGGATAGGACAGCGATTGGTCCAATACAACGGGATCATACTTAAAGCGATCGTTCCAGGATAAGTCGCCCTTTGCGACAAGATCTTGACAAAAAGCCACAAAAGCAATCTTAGGAATGGATTGAGCGGAAACAGCTTGGTCAGACCTCAGACCCGCTCGTAGATTAGAATCCAAATCTAAAAAACAAAAATCAACATAAACTGACTTTTTCTGATAGCGTTCAAGGTAGCGGTCAATATCCTTGAGTTGTTGTTGAACACGCCAGTCTTGTTTTTTGGCTTGAATGGCTTCCTTAAGAGTTGATTGTTGTTTAGCAGAATGCTTGAGGGCTTCTTTTTGGTCATCGGTCAACTGATTAGCCTTAGCCGTAACATTAGCCTTAGTCACGGACGCTTGTGCCACTATCAATTGACCAAACACGCTAGACCACAGGCTGACAATGATTAAAAATGTAAAACGACGGAAATTTGAACTACGAGACACGGCTGAGACTCCTTTATTACTAATCATCCCTCATCTTTTAATATAAGAAAAAGGCCTTATCAATCATTCGAATAAATCTGATTCTTTAGCGAATGATTGCTCTTAAAGTCTAACGATCTTAGCCTCTAAAATCAAGACCCCCGCCCCTAATAAAAAAGGCGATAACCCCCTAGAGGGCATCGCCTTAAAGCAGACATGAGAAACGTTTTAGTCCCCATTATAAATCGTCGGAACAATATTATAATCAACGGTTCGGATAGCCCCAATATCACGGCCACCCGCATAAGAAATCGATGACTGTAAATCTTCTTCCATCTCTTTTAAGGTATCAAAAATTGATCCTCGACTCGGCAAGAGAATTTTCTTCCCTTCGACATTCCGATAAATCCCCTTTTGGAATTGTGAGGCAGAGCCAAAGTATTCCTTGTAGGTCACGCCATCTTCTTGGCTCGTTTCACCAGGGGATTCTTCATGGGCCGCCAAAAGCGAACCAATCATGACCATATCCGCACCAAAACGGTAAGACTTAGCAATATCGCCATGGGTCCGGATGCCTCCATCCGCGATAATCGGCTTACGGGCTGTTTTGGAACAGAGACGAATGGCTGATAATTGCCAGCCGGCTGTTCCAAAGCCGGTCTTAATCTTGGTAATACATACACGCCCCGGTCCTACCCCCACTTTGGTAGCATCCGCCCCAGCATTTTCTAAATCTCGAACGGCAGCTGGTGTAGCAATATTTCCCGCAATAACAAAGGTTTTAGGCAAGTTCTTTTTGATGTAGCGAATCATTTGAATGACATAATCAGAGTGACCATGGGCCACATCGATTGTAATATAATCAACTGGATAATTAGCTGCCTTCAATTCATCAATAAAATGATATTCATCATCCTTAATACCCACCGAGATCGATGCATAAAGGCCTAACTCATGCATCTTCTTCACAAAATCCAGTCGTTTCTCTGGCTCAAAGCGATGCATAATATAAAAATAACCCGCTTGAGCCAACTTAATGGCTAATTCTTCATTTAGGACCGTCTGCATATTGGCTGGAACAACCGGAATCTTAAAGCGTCTTGGTCCAAATTGAACAGAGGGATCACACTCACTACGGCTCTTAACAATGCACTTATTCGGGATCAATTGGACTTGTTCATAATCAAAAGTGTTCATGGTATAACTCCTTTATAAATTGAATTAATGACTAAGGTCAAAATGACTATCAAATACAGGGTCACAGGTAATATCAATACCCAATTGCAATAATTGACGTCGAGTATCTTGTGATAAAATAACCGTCGAATGGGCTCGGGTATCACGTAATTTAGCCAGTTGCTTGTAGGCAAGCTGGGCTGTCGGATTGGTCACAGCTGAGATCGCTAGGGCGATTAACAATTCATTCAGCGATAGAATGGTGTGGCGTGATTCAAGGGTCTGAGCCTTGAGATTTTGGATGGTCTCTAACACCATGGGAGCGAGTAAGTCGATTTGGTCACCAATACCAGCCAACTCTTTTAAGGCATTCATCAAGGCGGCTCCGGAAGCATCCATCAAAGAAGTGGTCCGACCTGTAATAAAGCTACCATCGTGTAATTCAATGGCTAAAACAGAAACCGGTTCTTCCGCTTGTGTCCGCTCTTGAACCTCCTTACCATATTGATGGGCATAGTATACGCAACGACGATCATCCGTCTTCAAATTAGAATCTTCTAGGATCAGATGCATCTTAGACCGAACCGATTCATCCGCCAAGCCCATTTTATAATCTTGTTCTACTTGGAAGTAGCGGCGAATAATTTCTTGCTGAGCCGCTTCTTTAACGACCTCTTCATCAATAATACCCGACTTAATGCAATTTACGCCCATATCCGTTGGTGACTGATATTGGGTAGCGACTGAAGCGGTATTAGCTAATATCCGCTTAATAACCGGAAACATGACCATGTCTCGATTATAATTAACCGCCATTTCCTGATAAGCATCGATGTGATAAGAATCAAGAACATTAATATCATTAAGATCAACGGTCGCCGCTTCATAGGCCACATTTACCGGATGCTTTAATGGCAGATTCCAGACTGGGAAGGTTTCAAATTTGGCATAAGTAGCCTTCACCCCATGAGCTTGTTCATGATAGATTTGATTCAAGCAGGTCGCTAATTTACCTGAACCGGCTCCAGGTCCCGTCACAATCACCAGTGGCTTACTGGTTGGTATATAAGCATTCTTCGCAAAACCTTGCTCTGAGAATAAAAGATCTAGATCGGTTGGATAACCTGGAATCGCTTCGTGGGTGTAAACCTTAATACCGCGGTTTTCCAAATTCTTCTTAAAAGCGAATGCACTCTTTTGACCACTATAACGGGTTAACAGTACCGAATTCACTTGAATTTCTAGTTCATTGTACTCTTCAATCAAACGCAAAACATCTTGATCATAGGTAATGCCATAATCCCCTCTTACCTTATTATGCTCGATATCTTCGGCATTAATACAAATGATAATTTCGGCCCGGTCTTTCATTTCTTTTAAGAGGGTTAACTTCACATCTTCATCATAACCAGGCAAAACACGCTTAGCGTGTTTATCGCCAATCAATTTCCCACCGAATTCAAGATAGAGCTTATCGATTCCTTCTAAACGTTGATAAATATACTTGGATTGTTCCTTGAGGTATTTATCATTATCAAAACCGATTTTTTGTCTCATAGATGATCCCTTCCTTTATACACAAGTTCCAGATTGTATTTTACCAAAATTCTAACTAGAAAAAAGCTTTATTCGATAATTTTATCAAATACTTGTCAACTTGTTTTAAAAAATGGTTGACTAATCGGAAGAAAAAGGTATCTTTTAACCAGGAGGTAAATTATGACAACGAAAGATTTAACTTATGGCGCTCTAGGCATTGGCTTGCTGACAATAGCTTCACAGCTATCCTTTCATCTAGGGCCAATCCCCTTTACCTGCCAGACCCTCGCCGTATTTATCCTGGCTTTATTATATCCCCTTCGCTTGTTTTTGTGCCTATATGGTGTCTATTTATTGATGGGACTCATTGGATTACCCGTCTTTGCTAATTTTTCAGGGGGCGTTGGCTACCTTCTATCCCCTTCATTTGGCTTTTTACTGGCTTTCTTGCTAGCTGGCGTAATCATCGCTTACTATCGAGACCGAGGAAAATCGACTCTCCTCGCCCTATTACTCGCTCAAGTGATCATCTATCTCATCGGCTTAACCTATATGGCCTGGATCCTGAATGGCCATCTAGCTAAAGGCTTAAACTTTAAGCAAATCTTGCAATTGGGCTGCCTGCCCTTTATTCCAGGAGATCTAGTGAAAGCCTGGCTAGCCTATCGAATCAGCCAAATCTTATCCCCTCAGCTTCATTTCTCCCACTAATTAAATAGAGAGTGAGTTTGACTAAGGACAGTCGACTCACTCTCTTTATTTTAGGCTTGAATCAATCGCAGACATTCCTCAATGACACCCTGTCCATAGGCAGCTTTAGCAATGGAATCAGCTTGCAACTGAAGCTCTAGGATGGCATTAGCCACCGCAAAACCATGACCAGCCGCTTGGATCATAGGAAGGTCATTTTCACCATCTCCAACAGCGAGAACCTCCTGAGGGGCCAATTGCAGATACTGAGCAATCCACTTCAGGGCATTGCCCTTGTCCACTTGACGACTCACAATATCCATGGCCCAATCTTCAAAACAATGATAGTGATAATGAGGGCCTAAATTATTAGCTAAGGCATAGAGACGGCTGAGTCCAACTCCACTATTAGGGTCCGCAAGGAAGACCTTATCAACTTTCAATTCCTGCCAATCTCGGGCTACTATTGGCCGATAAATCTGAGTACTCAGATTTGCTGGATTAGGCTTTTGAATGAAGTCAGTTAGATTTGCCGCATATTCCACCCCATCGACCACATAAATAACCGTGATTCCCATGGACTGAGCAATCTCAATCAAGGGACGTAAGGGGCCTAAGGCCATCTTAAAACAATGGATTTTTTGGCCTTTTTGCATAATGACCGCTCCATTTGAACTCGCATAGGGTAGATCAATATTTAAGACATCCATAAAGGGCTGAACCGACTGATTCGACCGCCCAGTAGCTAACGTGAATTTGATCCCTCGCTCATCCAGTGTCTGCCTAAAATTATCAAATCCTGCAGGCAACTGTTTCATCGGATCCAAGAGGGTATCATCTAAATCACAAATGATTAATTTATACATGACTGCTCCTTCATAAGCACTCCTGCTACTATGACTTAACAGAGGCAGGAAGACGCTGAATAACTTGATTAATCGCCCAATGAGCGATCAAAAGATCATCTAACCAGGCAAAAGGACCTAAAAAGTCCGGTATTAAATCCGTGGGAAGAACAATATAGCCAATGGTCAAGAGGATCACCCCTCTCAAGGGCCACGAAGTATCCGGAGCCACCAGGGCTCTAAAAAATAAAGGTAATTTTTCGAAAAGTGTTAAGGGACGTTTTTTGAACATCTAATCATTCCTTTCATTGTCTAAAGCCTCTTTGCTTATGACTAATATTAAAGGAAATGGGATACTAAAACATCCATCTCAAGTTGGATTATTTTAAGGCTTGATGCAACAACTCATAAGAGCGTAACCTTGCTTTTTGATCTGGAATCGGACTATAAATCATCAATTCATCGATACCAAACGCTTTAATCTCATCCTCTAAGATCGCCTTAACTTGGTTCGGTGTTCCTTTGATCATAAAATGCCGTTGATAATAACTATCGATGAGGGCTTGATCCTTCAATGAAAATGAATGCTCTTGCGCAGCCTTTGGACTTAATAGAGGCTGTGATAGATCGCTGGCTCGTTGAATTTCCATGGGTTTAGCCCAATAGTCAGCCTCTTCCGGACTATCCGCACAAATAATCAGATAGGATACCATGACCCGGGGATCTGAGAAAAAGCTAGATGGCTTAAAATTCTTCCGATATTGATCAAATACATCCGCATCCACATTCAAGGCAAACCAACGAGCGAAGGAGTAACCCAAGCCCATCTTTCCAGTCTGGACGGCGGAGTTACCTGAAGAACCCAACATCCAAGGTTGAGCGGGCTGGCCGACTGCCTCCGGGATAGCCTTGACTTGCCCATAGAAGGCGATCGGCTTTTGATCCATCATATAGTCAAGGATAACTTGCGCTTTCTCATAAAGATAGTCAAAAGAAATAGGATTTCCCGAAGCCAAGGCGATCATCCCTGCCTGATCAGCTCCTGGAGCTCGACCTATTCCTAAATCAATTCGTCCCGGAGCTAGAAGGCTTAAAGTCTTAAACCACTCAGCCACCTTCAAGGGAGAGTAGTTAACGATCATCGTGCCCCCTGTTCCCAAACGGATCGACTGGGTCTTAGCGGCCAGGTATGCAATCAAAATTTCAGGACTAGAACTAGCATTATTAACCATTCCATGATGTTCCGACGCCCAATAACGATCATAACCCAACTCTTCTAAAGCCTGAACCATCTCGATGGTCTTCTGGTAACGATCAAGCGTCGATTCTCCCTGTTCCAAGGGAAGTAGATCATGAATTCCTAATTGCATGATATCATCCTTTCTACTTCAAAGTATCTTCATTAATGAACTGACAGGCCTTTAATGAGGCAGCCAACTAGACTAGCTTAAAACTGCGTATATTGGTTGTAATAGTCTTCAACAACACTGAAGATCGTCGTAGGCAACAAGGTTTTTAGCAGTTGGAGATCTGTCCCACTCGATAAGCGACTCTGTTCAATGTATTGACTGAGCAAAAGATTCTCACTCAAATTATAAAGAGATTGAAGAATTAACTTCATCGGACCTGAGAGCACCTGTTCTTGGTAGAAATTCAAGAGATAGCTAAAGGAAGGATCCGCCAATAATTCCTGATGTGCAACAAGTTCTGTTCCAATCAAGTTAATTAACTCTTTAAAATGACTGAGCAATTCTCGTCGAGTCAGCTCATTCGTCCATAATTCATCGGAAGCCGGTTGAACTGCTTCAAAGGCCTTAATATGAGTCGGATAGAGTTCATATTCCTGAATATCTGCTTGGGTCAAATCTAAACGCCCTTCAGAAGTCGAAGCCGCTGCTTCCGCTTCAAAATGAACCATGTCTTTTAAAGGATAAGTTCCCGCTAAGTCTTGCGGTTCTTGAGTTTCTTTTGCTTGCGAGCTTTCCGCTTGCAAATCAGACAAATTGAGACTAATGGAGATCGTCTCTGGATTGACAGGTGCCTGCTCGTCTTCTTGAACTTCCTGATCTACTTGATCAAGGTAAGTCTTTTCCACTGGTTGATCACTGTCTAGCGGGTCAAGATCGATATTTCGCTCCTCAAAAACATCCTTGGGCTTAATAATTAAACGATTATCATCCTCTTCTTGTGAGAGTTCTTGAGAATGAGAATCTCGAGATCGACTTCGAGTCCCATAATCTGATGACTTGGGAGTGTGCGTATTGGCAGGTGGCTCACCCACTTCCTTGTTCAAGTAGGTAAAGGACATGATCAAATAAATCAAGCCTTCCAATACAAAACAAGCATACCAAACCATCAACGGTATCCAACTAAGCTTCCAACCAACAAGGCCCAAGCCAATAGTAATCAAGAGAGTCAGGAAGAATCTCCGATCTTGTTTGACATAGAGCCGATGGTAACCTAAAGGCCCCACCAAGAAGCAAAGAAGTGCCGCAAATGCCGGCGATTTTAACTGCTTGCGAAATGTCTGAGGGCTAATCAATAGGAAATTAAATATTGCTTTCATAATTCACCGATCCTTATCATCCATTTAATACATCACCTATTATAGCAAGGATTGTCTAATTTCCCTAGTAAAAAAATCCCTTTTCCTGCGAATAATGGTCTAACAAACGGACAATCTGCTGAAACATCGGCGGATCATAGGGACTATGGCCTGCTTCTTCAACAATAAATAACTTGGCTTGGTCGAGAGCTTGAGCGAGTTCATAGGCACCACTTAAACGACAATCCACATCATAACGGCCATGAACAATTGCGCAGGGAATTGCTTGTATGGGATCTAGATGGTTAAGCAGGTAATTATCTTCCTGCCAGAAGAGCCCATTGGCAAAATAATGGGCTTCCAGTAAGGCAATCGACTGGTCAGATGGGGTTAATTCACACGATAAATTCTTATCGGGTAATAAATGAACCAATCCCGCTTCCCAGTCTGCCCAAGCCTTAGCTGCCTGACGAGCTTGGTCTTGGTCACCGCTCGTTAGCCGTTGATAATAAGCTTGGACCAAATGATCTTGATGGGCAGGATCGATATGATTTTTAAAGGCGGCAAATTCCTCGGGATAAAATTGACCAGCACCCCCTTCATACAACCAATCAATATCACTTTGACGTCCGAGAAAGATGCCTCTTAATAAGAGAGCTTCAACTCGGTCAGGATGGTGAATGGCATATAGGAGAGCTAAAGTCGATCCATAAGAACCGCCAAAGAGGATCCATTTTTCAAGGCCGAGCTGTCTTCTTAAGACTTCCATATCCTCAACAGAAGCCTGAGGCGTATTATGAAGCAGACTTAAAAAGGGACGACTCTTTCCAGTACCACGTTGGTCGAATAGAATAAGGTGATATTTTTCAGGATCAAAGAATTGACGACACTGGGGCGTGATCGATCCTCCGGGTCCCCCATGTAAGAAGACCACGGCTTGTCCTTCAGGATTACCAGCTTCTTCCACATAAAGCTCATGACCATCTGCAACCCTTAAATAAAATTGTCGATAGACGGGACAATCATAACTGTATTTCATGAATGTATTTCCTTTCAAATAAAATAAGTGAGCCGATCACTTGAATCCAGTGACCCGCTCACCCTAACTATATGACTTTAAGCCTTAAAGTTTTTCGACGGATTCCACAACAAAGGCTGGTACTTGAGTCTCTTGAACGGAGTCAATTGATTGTAAGTAGCCCTTCACCCGAATGGATTGATTCGTTTCCAAGTCTTTTGGCTCCTGAAGAAACTTCAAAGCAACCAGTTGATCACTGTCTTGTGAGTCCATTAAGAGTGATCCTAAGGCTTTGGCACCTTCCACTTGTAGATCTTGGGTATAGAATGAGACAAGTTCGCCCTGCAATTGACCGTGAGTCCCTTTTTCTTGACTTAACAATTCCTTAAAAGTCAAAGTTGGATGGTCTGTAGCAGGGGTAGTCTCAATGGTCACCGTTTCTCCAGTCAAGTTAACCGCTTGGTCTTCTTTAACACTCGCTTCCGGTTCTTTAACTGAATCATCCAGACCTAAGTCAGCCGGCTTATTGCCTAGTGGGTCAGCGACAGGCTCCCCTTGATGTGTAAGATGGTCAATCTCTTTTTGATGTTTGCGCCGGTAGTAGATAAAGTAAATAACCCCCACCACAATAATCAAGATTAAGATCCATGTCTTTGTATCCATAGTCATCACTACTCCTTTCAATGATTAAGCTTAGTATACTAAAAATCAAGCTAAATTGAAAACGTTTTGACTTGAATCATCTCAAAAAAAATCAGCCCTCTTTGATAAGAGGGCTGATGGCAATCCATTAATTTAATCGACGGCTCGTCTTTTTGACCAGTAGTGGATAAATTAAGCTAGCAACAAAGGCCCCTACCATTCCTTGGAAGAGATTCATTAGGAAACCACCACTCGCTGTCGCAAAATTATATAACAAGCTATCCACAATCAAATAGCCAAAGGCCATCAAGACCCCTGCTAAGATACTGGCTAACCACTTGTTAGATACTTTATGGATGAGGTAGCCAGCTAAACAACCTTCTAAGCCCTTAACCACAAATGTAAAAGGTGCATAGAAAGCATAGGCTGATAGGAAGTCAGCCATCGCTGAACCAATTCCACCCACTAAAAAGCCAACCCCCGGTCCAAATAGAAGTCCCGAAGTGATCACAATCGCATCCCCTAAGTTAAAGTAACCCGATCCATTTGGAATAGGAATTTGAACTAACATCGTAGCCACACAGGTTATCGCAATCAATACTGCTACCATCACTAGAGTAAAGGTCCGTGCATCTTTTTTCATTAATATTCCTCTTTCATTCATATATTTTTGACTTAATAACTAATTAATCGAATCAAGCTCTAGCAGTAAATCGCCCGCCGAAACTTGGGCGCCTTCTTCAATATGAAGGGCCTTTACTTTGCCATCACGGGGAGCCTTAATGGCATTCTCCATTTTCATGGCTTCACTGATCACAAGCGTTTGGTTTTGTTTAACGGATTCGCCGGCTTGGACTAAGACCTTGGTGATCGTGCCCGGCATCGAAGCCGCAAGCTGATTTGGATTTGATTTGTCAGCCTTAGGATTGACTGTGACTTTCCCTTTAAAGGACCGGTCCAAGACTTCACTACGATAGTTCAAGCCATTAATTTCAAAGTGAACCGTCTTAAAGCCATTCGCCTTGGTTGGACCAATATTGACCAGTTCAATCAAGATGGTCTTACCCTCTTCCAATTCATAAAGAATCGATTCATTGATATCCATTCCATGGAAGAAGGTTGGCGTGTCTAAACGCCAGATCAAGTCATGGGCATCCACAAACTCTAGAAAAGCTTTGACGACCTTAGGATACAGCGCATAGGACAAAACCAAACGATCAGTAATCGCCTGATTGGTCATAAGCGCTAATTCTTCTTTGGCCTTGTCAAAATCATAAGGAGCCAAATGATTGCCTGGTCGGTCCTCATAGGAGGCTTCTCCCTTTAAGACCAAGGCCTGAAGCTGCTTATTCATGCCCTTAGGTGGCTGTCCAATCTCTCCTTTCATAAAGGAGACCACGGAATCTGGAAAATCAAGCTCTGCCCCTCGTTCATAGAGACTGCTTTCATCGAGGTCATTTTGAACCATAAAGAGAGCTAAGTCTCCGACAACCTTGGAGGAAGGTGTCACCTTGGTAATATCTCCTAATAGTTGGTTAACCAATTTATATTTATCCAAAATCTCATCAAAACGATCGGCTAAACCTAAAGAAGCCGCCTGAAATTGGAAATTGGTATATTGCCCGCCTGGCATCTCATATTCATAGACACCGGGCCAAGGAGATTGGAGCTTGCTTTCAAAGTCATGGTAGTATTGGCGAGTTAGCTTCCAATAATCCGCTAATTTTTCATTGGCCTTGATATGGGCTTGGATATTGTTCGATCGACCTTGCCGCAAGATCTCTAAAGAGCTGGCATTAGGCTGGCTGGTAAGACCAGAAAAGGCCTGGTTAGCCACATCCAAAATATCCACCCCAGCGTCAATTGCCCGTGAATACATGGCCAAGGCATTCCCCGAGGTATCGTGGCTATGAAGATGGATAGGCAGCGCCACTTCTTCTTTCAGGGTCTTGATTAATTGATAGGCTGCTTCTGGCTTTAAGATACCTGCCATATCTTTAATGGCCAAAAGATGTACACCCAGCCCCTCTAATTCCTTAGCCAGTTTGACGTAATAGGCCAAATCATAGACGCCCGACCGTTGGGGATTAAGAATATCCCCCGTGTAACACAAGCTAGCTTCAACCAGCTTATCGGTTTTTAAGGCGGTCTCAATGGACAGCTTCATATTTTCGACCCAGTTTAAAGAGTCAAAAATCCGAAAGACATCAATGCCACTTTGAGCAGCTTCATGAATGAATGCCTTAATCACATTATCGGGATAATTGGAATAGCCTACCGCATTAGAAGCTCGAAAGAGCATCTGCAAGAGGCTGTCAGGGGCTGCTTGACGAATCGCATCTAATCGTTCCCAAGGACTCTCCTTGAGGAAATTATAGGCCACATCGAAGGTAGCACCCCCCCAGACTTCAAAGGAGAAATAGTCCTGGAATTCCTGGTTCATATAGCTAACCGCTGGTATCATATCCACCGTCCGTAAGCGTGTAGAGATCAGAGATTGATGCGCATCTCTTAGGGTCGTATCCGTTAATAACGTCCGTTCTTGTTCCTGAATCGCTTGGATAACCGCCTCTGGGCCTTGTTGGTCGAGCAAGTGTTTAAAACCAGACTCATTGACGGAATGATTGCTTGATCGTAAGATAGGCCGCTTGGCAAGATGCGGCTTGTGGTCTTCTTTCTGGATACCTGGGAATCCATTAATGGAGACATTCCCAATGTATTGCAAGATCTTGGATCCACGGTCTCTTGAAGGAGTAATTTCAAAGAGGCTCGGTTTATGATCGATAAAGCCGGTATCGTAATTACCTTGAAGGAAGTCTGCATCCTGCATGATATTTTGTAAGAAGCCAATATTCGTCTTCAATCCACGCACTCGCAGCTCAGACAAAGCACGCTTCATCTTATCAACCGTCGCTTTAATCGATGGTGCATAGGTAGAGATTTTAACCAATAGAGAGTCATAATAAGGTGAGATATTCGCCCCTGTAAAGGCATCCCCTGCATCCAGCCGAACCCCATAGCCACCCGGCGATTGATAACCCGTAATATGGCCAGCATCCGGTGCAAAGTGATTGAGTGGATCTTCCGTCGTAATTCGACATTGAATGGCATAGCCATCCAATGGGATCGCTGTTTGATCAGGAATGTTGATCACTGGCCCATGCAAGTCTTCCCCTTGAGCAATTAAGATTTGCTGTCTCTTATACACATCTGACGCTGCCGACGAGCGATCTAGTGTAGATC
>OJLY01001071.1_pt1 | contig 12620 bp, 16 predicted proteins | sample 1597031 | NCBI WGS metagenome assembly OJLY01 (sample SAMEA3904673, study PRJEB24821) | metagenome | biome: Builtin; feature: hospital; material: surface | place: USA | collected 2013-06-03
GTTGTTGTGGTGGGTTCGAATCCTGCTGGGGGCGCTTTTTGTTGGGGTGGTGTTGACCTGTGTTTTTGCTGGTTGTGGGTGGTTTTTGTGGGTGTTCGGCACCTGTAGTTTTGCAGGCGTTTGCAGGCGTTTGCAGTGGTTTTTGTCGTGGAAATGTCGTGGCGAAAACACCCCGCCACAACCTCCCCATCACTCACCCACGTAGTCAATCACCTGGTAATCAAAATCACCGAGGGTGAGCAGCATAGTGACGTGCCCGAGTAGCGCGGCGTGCTCACGTGCCGTCATGCTCTGGTGGTTTTGCGCGTCCTTGTCGCGGCGGTAGGCGATGAGCGTCACCGGCTCCGGCTCCACTTCCTCCGCGAGCTGCATGGCCTGGTCCACTGCGCGCGCGACGGACGTCCATTTGCCTTCGAGCCACACGCACGCGTCTGCGGGTGGCTCGTGGGTAGCTTCCCAGCGTTGCGCGGTGCGCTCGGTGACATCGCAGGCTGCTGCGACGTCCTGGTATGTCAGTCCGAGAGCGCGGCGCTTGATACGAAATTCTGCGGGGGTCATGATTCTCCTTTGGCGCGGGTTGGCCGCGAACTGTTAAGGATTACTTGACAGTTCGCGGGGTGGTTTAGTCGGTGTATCCGCACTCGTCGCAGCGGCCATTGTTGTAGAGCGCGCCCTCTTCCTCGCCGCAGCAGGGGCACTCCCGCGCCGCGAAGCTGCGGTAGCGGCGGGCGTTGCTCCACCCGGTGGCCGGGCGACGGTACGTGCGCTTCGCTGCGGGGCGGGGGCTGTTGTCGCGGAATGCGCAGATGGTGTTGTCGTCAAATTCCTTGAAAAGGTAGGTGATGGTGACTTGCTTTTCCTCGCCGTTGCGCTTGCGGACGGTGACGGTTGCGCCGAGTTCGGCGAGGTGGTTGGGGACGCGGATTGCCCAGGTGTTGTTCCACTTGGTGAACTGTGCGACTGCGAGTGCGGTGGTCATTTTCGGACTTCCTTTTCCGGTTGTGCGGCCTCTTCCAGGGGCTGTTCTCCTTGCCGTCTACATTCATTGTATGTCGTGGTTTACGACATGTCAAGTGGCTTTAATAGATTAGGTTGCTTTAGTCGCTAAAGTCGCTTACATTGGGGGTATGCAGATACAAACATTCGACCAACTCGCTTTCTATCTCGCGGGCTCGCTCGGCATCGACATCACCGCCGCCAAGCTCGCCCTCGACAGCTACATCAGCCAGCTAGAAACGCTGGACAATCAGCCCATTGACCGCGACAACCTCACCCGCGACGACGTGCAAACACTCGTCGAAGCGATGCACAGCGCACAGGACGCCGGCGACCTCGGCTCGAAATACCTCCGCCTGCTGGAGGAAAAGCGCGCCGAGATCATTTATCAGGAGGACAAGCTGGACGATCTGCGCACCGAGCGCAACGACCTCATCGCCGACGCGCTCAAAGACGGTGCACGCGCCAAGGACATCGCACAATGCGCCGGAGTGTCGCTGCCCTGGGTCTACGGCATCCGCAAGGAAATCCAGTGATTACGCTTGTGCAGCTGCCGGAGCTGCGGCACGAGCTGGTCAAAGCCGAGCGCGGTATCCCGGAAGACCAGCGCGGCAGCGAGATGACCCGCAGGCATACCGCCACGCTGCGGAAAGCGTCGCTGTGGTGGGCAAGCGCGGACATGACGAAGCTCGCCATGGATGCCGCCGACGGTCTGCCGCCGTGGACACCTGACATTGCCGCGCCAGAGCGGGCGGGCTTGTTGTGGTTCTCTGCGCCGATTGGCACCTCCCCCGCTGAGCCGGAGCCGGGTTTTAATGACTCCGGTCAATCCGTGGAGTCGATGCTCGGCAGCGGTGACGTGCACGGCGTGCACTGGTCAATCCAGGATGGGGAGGTGCTGACGCTCACTTTCTACGGGCTGGTGCATGACCCGGAGCAGCGGGCACGCAGCGCGCCGATGTGGGTGGACATCTTCGAGATCGGCGTATTCTCGCTTGCCGCGTGGGTGGCGTTTGACCCGCAGGGCGAGCAGATTAGTGACCCGTGGGCGCGCCGCATCGTGCATATCATCGGCGCGGCCTGGCTTTTGATGCAGCAGCCGACCGTGGCCACGCAGACACGCCAGCGGGGCATGCTTTACGGCGGCGGGGCGCGCAAGCCGAAAAAGCAGGATCTGATTCAGGTGATTGACCTGCGCAGGCTCGCACGCGGCACGAAAGACACCGAGGTCAAGCACGAGGGGCGTGAGTATCACACGCGCTGGCTGGTGCGCGGCCACTGGCGACAGCAGCGCGTCGGCCCAGGCCGGAAATACACCAAGCCCGTTTTCGTCGCGCCGCACATCAAAGGCCCCGACGGTGCACCGCTGAAGACGGAGCGGGTCAACGCATGGCGACGCTAGGGCCAGTCCCGCCGGGGCGTGAACACTGGGTGGTCTCCCCTGCTGCGCACGCGGCGCAATTCGTCTCCGGCTATCGCGGCTCAACGAGGGCGAGCTATGGGCGCGTCCTACGGCGCTGGCTGCACTTTTGCGAGGACACGCACCTCGACCCGTGGAGCGTGGACAGGCGGCATATCGAAGCGTGGCTGGCGACGATGCCACCGAGGGCTGCGCAGCACGCCGCGACCGTCGTGTGCGGCTTCTATCGCGACGCGCACGGCATGGGGGTCACAGACCGTGACCTGGCTTGGGGTGTGCGCCGCCCTCGGGTGGGGCGCGGGCCTGCCGGGACATGGGCCAGCCCCGACGAGCTTCGCCGCATGCTCGACATTGCCGAGGACGACGGCGGAGACACTTTCGCGCTGGTCGCGCTGCTCGCGCTCACTGGTGCGCGGCTCGGTGAGTCGCTGGCGCTGACGGTAGATCATGTGGAGGGGCGCGAGCCGCTGCGGCTGCGCTTCGACCGGAAAATGGGCCACATCGACATTTTGACCATGCCGCCGATGGTGGAGCGTGCTTTTGCTCCGTTGCTAGACAAGCGGACTACGGGCGCGCTTCTGCGGTGGCAGGGCAGGCCGATGCGGGCTGGTGAGGCGCGGGCGATTGTGTCGAGCATTGCGGAGCGTGCGGGTTGTGAGCAGCGCATTACGCCTCACTCACTGCGCAGGTCGTTTGTGACTTTTGCCCGCGATCTCGGGGTGTCTGATGCGGAGATCATGGCAATGACAGGGCATGTCGACGCGTCGATGATTGATTTCTACGACCGGGGACGGCGGCAGAGGGACGGCGAGGCGGCAAAGGCGGTTGAGCTGGGCCTACAGAATCACCACCCCCGTTAAGTACCCCCGCCCATTTAACCCGCTTTACTTTTTTAAGTCGCTTTCGTATACTAGGGGTGTAAGCAAGAGAGACCAACCGAAAGGGGAAAAGAAAATGACCACCTACACCACCCGCAACGAGGCCATCTACCGCGAGATCACCGCCCGCTCGGCGAGTACGCCGACCAGCACGACATCGACGCAATCGCCGACGAGCTCATCAAGACCGAGGGGGAGGGCTTCTACCTCGACGAGGACGCCGACTTCTGGGCCGTCGTCGAAGCGCACGCCCTCTAACCAACCCAGCAGCCCGGAAGGTCGCAGCGGGGGTTCGACTCCCCCGCCGGGCACTCAGTAAGCAAACCACCGAAAGGACACACCATGACCACCCACGACTTCCACTCCAAGAACCTCTCCCACCTGCTCGCCACCACCGATACCTCCGAGATCAGCACCGACGATGTGGCCCGTACCCTGATCGGCCACGACGCGCTCGACGACTACGACTGGTCTACCCCGGCGCGCGGCGCAGTTGACCTCACCCGCGCCGACGGTGAGATCATGCGCGCCATCCTGCACTTCGACGCTGAGACCGACGAGCCGACCGGGTGGACTACCGCGCAAGGCTCTTCCGCTGACGATCTGCAGAGCGAGGATGGCGGCACCAGCGACGACCCGGAGCGGGTCGTCCGCGAGTTGCGCGCCGCGATGCGCGACTGGCTCGATGACTGCGACATGAGCGACGATCAGATTCAATGGCTCGCGGACGACCTCGCAGGCGAGGACTACTACTCCCTGTCGCAGGAGCGGAATGACAACGACGAGGCGTACCTGGTCATCGATCACGAGAATGACCACTCGACCTCCATCACCTGGGATCGCAAACGCGATCTTTATGTGTGCGAGGAAATGCCCCCGATGGGCGGCGGCGACGAGTACGCCACCGCCGATGTCGACGAGATCATCGCCAAGCTCAGCGAACAGGCCCGCAAGTAACCATCCACGACAAGATAGGAGACACACCATGCACACCGTTGAGCAACTACAAGCACTCGCTAGCAGCCTTGAGGACGAGTTTTACGAGGTTGAGGTAAGCGAGCACAATGGCCGCAAGCACGTCCTGGTCACACACGACAATGAACACGCGATGCGCATCACCCCGGACTACTCGCACGACGGGATCAAGGAATACCTGCTGCGATACGACTGCACGCTCATCCCGCCGCATGGCGAGCGGGTAGAGGCGGAATACGACGACATGGACGAGGTGCGCGCCGCGCTAGAAAAGCAACAGGACATCGACCCGGACGCAGCCGTAGCAGCGTTCGTGCAGCAGGTAAATGAGCTGTTCAGCAATGACGTGTGGAGGCTAGGCGATAGCTGGCTAAGCGACATGATTGCCCACTGGGGGCCGGTGGATTGGGACGAAGACCGCTACCGAGGCAAGGTAGACGCGATGGGAGTACAGCAAGTACACCTCGGCGCTTTCGGTGAGGTGGAAGCCGTCGAAATGCTGGCTATGGGCGACTTCTACGGTGAGGAAACCGCCACACTGAGCGGCAATGACTTGGTGGGTCAGACTGCCGCCTGGCTGACTGAGGAGGTGGACAGCTGCGGATTGGACGCCCACGGCCGGTAACAGCAAAAAATAGCCCCCGCTCGTATGAGTGGGGGCTATGTAAGCAAAAGAACCCGAAAGGGGCCCAGTCGGTACACAATCTCGGATTGTTCCACCCCCGCGTATGCGGGGAATAATCACAGATCGCTTGTACGATCCACCCCCGCGTATGCGGGGAGTCGGTACCGACTCACACCACTCTAGCTCGGTGGACGATCCTCTGCAACTACCTCGACTTCGGGCATGAAAAAAGACCCCCACCCTGACCTTGTGGCCAATGGTGGGGGTGGAAAAGCTCGCCGTACGGTGTAGAGGGCGAGCTGTGCTGCCGGAAAGCCTACCCGTCCGGCGGGTTGCGGGCGCGCGGCGGGGACTCCACGAGATCCCACCACGATTGCACGTCCGGCTCCGCTGGCGGGGCGATATTATCCGGGGAGCGGAAATGCTCAAGCGCCTCCGCGATCCACGCAAGCGCCTTCCGCAACGCATCACGCAAATCACCCGCGTGCGATTGGATCGCGCGCAGCTCGTCGCGGGTCTCTTTCAACGCGGACTCCACGGTGTCCAGACGCGTTTCGAGACTGTCGATGCGCTTCGACTGCCCATTAATCAGCGTCTCCGACGCGGTCGCGGTTGTCTCGTCGCGCCGCCCCAGCCAGCCGATAGCCGCGACGATGATACCGCCGATCAGCGAGATCAGGCCGACAAGAATTTCTGCGGTCACGGCTTCACCTGCTTTCCTCCGACCTGGTTTCTGCCGAGCGCCCACGCCGACGCGGCGGCGGCAAGGAAGATCAGCTCGTAATTCTTGCCGCTTACCCAGCCACGGGGCTGCTCCGCGTAGAAAACAATTGTCCACACGCACAGCGCCAGCGCGATGAGACCGACACCCGCGACGCGCAGGTAACGTGCTATGTCTTGTGCCTTCGGCCCGGCGCATGGCGGCACAATCGCGCCAAGGAACAGCAGGACGGCGCATGCCGCCCACCACGACCACAGTGGGATCGGCGTGAAGCTATCCACCCAGGCGAGTTGCTTGGGCACGAGATCGAGGTAGGCGACGGCAGTTTGGGTGGCCCATTTCACCCAGTACAAGGCGATAATGCGTGGCCCCCAACGACGTAGCAGGGCCTTGGTGCGCTCCTTGACCTGCCTTTTACTAGGCACGTGGCTCCACCGCCTCGGCTGTGGTGGGGCCGGTGTAGACCGGCAGCGCCGCGGGGCGAGCAGCTTCCGCCGCTAACTGGTCTTCGCGCTCGTTCCAGTGCGCTTCGTGTGCGAGCTGCTCAGCCTGCCCGCGTGTCAGCGCGGGCACGGTGAAGCGGGCGATGAGCACCACCGCGACAGAGCAGATGGTGGCGAGCATTGCGCCGACTTGGCCGACCTCCTCCGGCACCGCGCTGGCATTATCCGCGATGAGTGTCATCACCCACAGAATCGTGGCCACGAGGGCAGACAGGGACTCTTTACGGGTCTCAATCCACGATTGACTAGCACGCTTGGATGCGGTGGCGCGCTTGACGGCTTCAATCTGGTTCATCGTGTTTCCTTCCTTGCGCGATTGAACAGACGGATGAGCTCGGCAACGTCATGCCGAAGGGCTGCAATGCCGTCGGTAACAGTGAGGTGCTGCCCGTCGGCGTTTTCGCCGAGCTGCTCCCATCCCGGATAAGACGCCTGCAGGTCGACGGTGCCGTCCTCACGGATGACCTTGTCTCGCCCGCCCGTGAGCTGCTGCCTCACGTCTTTGACGTCGGAGCCAATTGGGCCGGTGACGCGCACGTCGACGTAGCGTTTAATCTCGTCTGTTCTGCGGTCGATGTGGGCAATGATTCGTTCAATGTCTGCCACGGTGAGATCCTCCTCTGCGGCGGTGTTGGGGTTGAAAATGCGGGCGAGCTCGTCGCGCGAGCCACGGAAAGCGTTCACGTCGACGTACTTGCCTGCGACAAGTCCGTTGGAGCCGTATTGCAGGATGTCCGGCAGCTTGTCGCCCAGCGGATAGCGCCAGCCGGGGTGGTCGCCGCCGCCCTCGTTGTTGTAGATGGTCTTGTAGTTTCCGTAGGCGTTGCGCTTGCCGTAGTGAGACACCCATAGGCTGCCCAGGCCGTCCATGCTGGGTTCTCCGCCTGGCATGTGCTCCCAATACCAAGCGCCGGAGTAGATACCGGCGACGGTGTAGCCGCGTTTCTCAAGCTCGCGCTTCGCGGTCCATACGTCCTGGCCTGTGAGCAGCTTGCGGCCCGTCTGGTCGACGCTTTCCACGTCGATCCACACCGACAGGTCGCGCCGTCCGCCCATCTGCTGGTCGATGACGTCGACCTGCTGCGAGATCGTCGTCCCCTCGGACGGGGCGCGCAAATACCAATATGTGCTGACCAGCAGGCCCGCGGTCTCGGCGTCCTCAAGGTGCGAGCGGAAGGTGCGGTCGCGGTAGGTGCCGTCGCACAGTCTCAGGATCGCAAACTGAATGCCTTCGTCGCGTGCGCGCTTCAGGCTCATGCCGTCCTGGTGCTCGGAGACATCGACGCCGAATATCTCACCGCCCTTTGGTGCGGGTGCTGGTGCTGTGTCCCCTACCCACCGTGCTCCCTTAAGCATGTGCTCGGGGTTGAGCCGGTCCGGTCCGGGCGGCACCCATGAATACCGGTGCCACTCCAAGTGCAAGTGCGGCGCGACACCTCCATTCGTGCGTGAGTCGGGGTCGATGCGGGCGATCCGCTGCCCCTCGCGCACCGACTGCCCCGGCTCGATCTCCGGGATGACGTGACCGTAGACAGTCTCGCCACCGCCATTCAAGGCGGGGTGGTCGATGGTGACCCAGCGTCCGAATCCGGACGCGGCACCAGCACGGGTGACGGTGCCGTCCTTCACGGCGTACACGGGCTTACCACCAGACCCACCCTCGACGCCGTAGTCGGTGCCCCAGTGGTAGCCACCAGCACGCGGCCCAAATCCACTGGTGACGTAGAAGCCCTTGGGCACTGGCATCGTGACCATGTCTTTACCTCCTTTTTGGCATGAGAAAAGCCCCACACAGTGGTGCGTGGGGCTAGGACAAGCCGTCAGCTAGACGCCGTACAGGCCAATGCTGGTAATCGTCGGCGAGCCGGAGACCACCTCAGCAGACAGGGCGAGCGACCCGGCGCGGCGCGGCACACCAATCTGCAGCCTGCCAGGCTTACCCGGCGCGACGTCGACGGTCTGGTACACGTCCATGACCCCCTCGGCGACGGCGGACAGCTTGATCTTGCCGGTGCCGGTGACCTCGGCGACAAGCTCACGCATACCGCCGCCGACGCCTGGTGTGCGGCCCAGCGGAACCGTGTATGTGACCTTTCCGGTGGGGTCTCCTGTCCACCCGGCGAGCTTCGGAACAAGCGACTGACGCCACGACGTGGACGGGTCTGCGACCGCCTGCCCACCTTGCGACAGCACCATTACCTGGCCTGAGTCTCGCAGCTCAACGATGTAGTCCAGCATCTTCGTGAAAGTGTCGAGGCTCATGTAGCCGGTGCGCCCGATGTTTTGCGGGTGCATCATCAGGGTCAGCCCCGTGGTGGTGCGCAGCGCTTCTTCCACCAGTGCCTTCACCTGGCTCATTGAGGTGTATTTCTCCACGCCGAAGTAGCGCGTTTCCGGCACACCAAGAGTGTTCAGCCCGTAGCCGTCGATGTTCCACGTTGCGTAGGTGGACGCGAGCAGCGAATGCACTGGGTGCTTCACGCGGGTGTCGGTTTCGTCCATGTCTTGCCACCAGCCCATGTACTGGGTGCCGGTCACGCCGGGCATGTCCCACCCGTGAACGCGCACGTCCGGCATTTTCGTTTCGAGCATGCGCCGCGACTCCACGATCTCGCGGTGAAGCGCTTGCGGCGTGGCCGCATCCTGATGCGAATACGAGTGAGAGAAAACTTCCACCCCGCGGTGGAAGTTATTCTGCAGGTCAGCCCAAGTTTTTCCTGCTGCGGCGGAATCGTCGCTGGAGTAACCGGGCTGGGGGCGCATCATGTCGTAGAAGCACGCCATGGTGGCGGGCAGGCCACGCTCTCGCAGCAGTGGGAGGATGTTCTTGTCGAACCCGCCGAGGTTGTGGTCAAATCGCAGGGAAATCACTGCTTTTCCGCCGGTGCCGATGCGGCCACCGCGGGACGCGACGAGGTCGCCCCAGCGCGCTGCGTGCGCCCCTGCGCCTGCTGTGACTTCTGCTCCCCCGCCCATCTTCGACCACTCAGACCATTCAGCACCCCTGTTTTTCTGCCGGGTCCAGGTGGTGCCAGTACGCCCCGTCGGCGTCCACTCCTGCACCGCATACGCAAACGCCGGGTCCGCGCCGACCACCCACTTCACCGTCAGCGCACCACTGCCACCCTCCGGCAGCTTATTCGCCTCAGCATAAGCAGGGCGCACCGCCCACACACCAGAATGCGACGCGAGCACCATGTCATCGGCGCGCACATCGTCGGAGACATCACCGCGAAGCCACTTATCGAACGGGAAATTCGCGGCAATCTCAGAAATCTTCTCTTCCAGCGACTTCGACACCGCGTCCTTAATCCCTAGGTAGTCACCAATATCACTCGGCAGTGTGAGTCCGTTAATGATCGCTTCCCAGAGGTGTGTCATCCCCTCCGCCGCGATCAGTGGCACGCTATCCGACCAGCCGTCGCCGTCGAGGTAAAGCCACGACTTCACCCCAGCACTGAGCGTGAGCATGATCTTTCCCGTCTCGGCGGAATAGAAAACGTTCACCGGCTCCGTGGTGATCAGCCCGCCTGCAACCGGGGTTGGGCGCGCCGCCTTCGCGGTCACCGACGTGACCTCCGAAACCGGACGACTCGTCACGTCGGCAAGCGTGCCCTCCAAAGCAATTTCAGCCATGATTTCATTATCCCTTTCACGAGGTGCGCCATGCCGTTTGGGCAGGGCAGAAATAGAAAAGCTAGTAAAGCGGTGTGATGATGATCGTGGGCTGGGCAGATGTTGTGGACGCGTACAGGTCCACCCCGGCACTCGCCGGGAGGTAGCGCACACCCGCGACCTGGCCGAGACTCTTCCCATCCACATAGGCGATAGCGCTGGTGCCAAGCACCTCCATGCGGTACCGGCCCGGTGGGAGCCGCAAACACTCCCCGCCGCGCTCCACCGTCACCCAGCCGGGCACCGTGGAGGTGTCCCACTTCGACCAGCTGCCCTGAGGCACACCAGCCACAGCCGCAAACGACTGCCTCGGCGCGGGCCGCTCCTCCAACTCCTTCACACGCCGAGCGAGCTCAGACGCACCAGAATTCGCCGACTCGGCTTTGGCTGCGACTTCCGCAAACACCTCACCGGCTTTCGCACCGTCGCCTTCGATCTCGGAGAGGAAGGCTTCAGCTTCCGGTCTGCCTGTGGTGTCAAAATCAGTCTCGACGTGGGTGGTGGTGCTTTTAGATGGCAGGATCATTCACGCGCACCTCCTGGGCCTTAATCCGCATGAGGCGTTGGGCTTCGGCGGTGAGCGCGTCGAGTTCCTGCGGGGTGAGCGTGTCCAGCGTCTTGGGTACCGCGGTGTCACTTCTCGCCCGTGTACGCGGCTGGTCGATCGGTATCCATTTGACCGCGTCGCCGGCGAGTCCTGTGCCGCCCATGAGGTCGAGTTTCACCGCTGGGCCGACAGCGAAAGTCGCGGAGTACACACCGGGGGTGGTGAACTCGCCTACGAGCCGGCCAGTGTGTCGCTCAAGCCGAATACCGGGTGGGAGTGCGCCGGAGACGATTCTCACCCCGGCTACACCGGCGCCAGGAATGCGCCACGTGGCGGTATCCCCGACGGATACTTCCTCCCTGCCGTTTGGTAGCGCGTAGTCCACCGCCCACGAGTGAGAAATGAACCGCGCATTCGGCGTGTATAGTCGCGCCCCAATCTCATCAAACACCAGTCGCGCCACCGCTGACTCCCGCCCCGGCACGACCAGTCCGACGAACATGCCCGCGTACGGGTGCTCACCAGGCGGAAGTTCGGTGGGAACAATCTGCTCGTAATCCATGCGTGTTTTCTCCTTCTAGCTTTGTCGAGTGAGATTCAGTCGGGCGATCACAGCACGCACCTGCGCAAGATTCTGGGCAAACAGCTCCTCCGGGTTGGCGAGCGCGGCAAGGTTGCCGAGTGAGATTTCCCACCCGACCGGTGTGCCCGGCTCCGACGTCCACGTGAGCTCGGACACGTAGGCTGCGTATACGACGCCCCACGCGGTGACGCCGATGGTGTCGCCCAGGTCGAAATCGCGCCCCGGCAAGTACGGGTCGGGGCTGTCCAGGGTGAATTGGATGGAGACCCCGCCTTCGGTTTCGGTTTTCGCGCCCCATGCTTTTTGCAGGGATTCCACGCTGTTGGCTTCACCCGGTTTAGCGAGCGAGACGTAAGCGCTACGCCCGTAGTGGGCTTGGCGGTTACGGTCGATGTACTCGTTCAGGTTGAGCAGGCGGTCTGCGGTGAGCTCAGCGGCGAGCTCACCACCGCCCTTAATGAGTTCTGCAGTGGGTGGGCCGATACCGGGGACCGCCGCTACCAGCGCCGCAACCGCCGACTTCACACCGATCTTCACTGCCTTGTTCACCATGTCAGGTGCCTTCCCACCTACGAGGAAGCGGTGATCGGTAGATTTTCGTATCGTGACCTCCGGCCCCTCCGGCAAGGTGTAGACCACCCAGGGGGCACGCCCGTCACGCTGCCGCAAACCAACGTCAGTGAAATCAACCACGCTGGTGATCGCATCATCCGAGCTGATCTTGCGCCGCAGGTGACGTAGCCCCTGTCCGACGAAACCGGCTGCTCCGGTGACTGTGGCGCGCGGTGAAAAGTCAATCACCACCGTCGGCAACTGCAGCTTGGTGTGCTGCGGGAAGGGCTGCGCGTCCCCCGGCCACCACAGGCGCGCGATAGGCAGAATGCCCGCCGCATCCCACGTGCCTTTCACCAAGTCCCACGCGTTATCCCACCGTGCGGAAATCTCGCACCATTCCGAGTCATTGCCGGATTCGATGGGCGAGCAGATGATGGGGTGCATGTTCGGCTGCAGGGCAGACCATCTTTCGGTCTTGGAATACCCGTCGGTCATCCACCTGCTGTCACGCAACATCGACGGCTGGAAATAGCCAATCAAGTTACGCCCAATCAGCTTCCGACTTACCTTCTCGGCTGGCCCGTCCTGCGTGTCCTGCCACTGCGCCTGCACAACCTTCGACCTATTGGATGGGTTCGCCCACAGTGGCAGGTGCTTCAAGTGCTCGATGAGGTCCACGCCGGTGATCGTCACCGTCGCGGGGTTGTCCTGCCCGCCCTCCGGCACGATCTCCAAAATGCGGTAGCAGCGCCGGTCCAGACCGGGGCGCTCCACCACAATATGCACCGCTGAATGCAAAAGCGCATCCAGCGTCGGCACATCATCCAAATTCCCCAGGTCGTTCGTCAGCAGGTAGTCGACCACGGGGTTGCGTACCCCGCCGTCGAGCTCGCCGGGGAGCACCATCTTCATGCTGCCAGTCTCAGCAAACACCGAAGGCCACTCCGCGCTCAGCCAGTCCTCCACGTCCATGATCGGCACCCAGTCTTTATCGACGAGGCCCACCCACTGGCCGTGCGCGTCGGCCACGGCTTCACGGTGCGCCTTGTGTTGCTCCCAAGAAACCACAAAATCACCTCCACGGGGTGGGCCTGGCCCCCGGAAAGTAGACACGTCGGGGGTTAGCTATGCTGCTTGGGTCA
>OJLY01001072.1_pt1 | contig 12611 bp, 13 predicted proteins | sample 1597031 | NCBI WGS metagenome assembly OJLY01 (sample SAMEA3904673, study PRJEB24821) | metagenome | biome: Builtin; feature: hospital; material: surface | place: USA | collected 2013-06-03
CGGCAGCGTCAGATGTGTATAAGAGACAGCCATATATATACTTAAAGATATTGACGATTACGCTCAATCATTAACTGATAAAACTAAATTGTATATTAAAGAGATAGTGGAGGCATAATTATGGTAGTTGAAGTTCTGTATCCAGAATTTATAACATTTGGAGAAATTGAAACGGTCCATTACTTTGATCTTATAGCTAAAGACCATGAGCATATTGAAATAGTAAAAACCTTTTACCATGATGAGCCATATTTTGCTAATAATAAGGTTGACTTAATTTTCTTTGGACCAATGACTGAAAAAAACATGGAGCGTGTTTATAATAAACTTTTGCCATACAAAAACTTATTAAAAGACCTCATTGATAATGGTATAAAATTACTAGCTATTAATAATTCACTAGATTTACTAGGTAGCGAACTAGAAGTTTTGGATGGTGATGCTGCTAATTGCCTAGGATTATTTCCATATAAAACAGTAAGAAACTTTAACAAACGCACTTCAGAACAAGTACTAATAGAATTCCAAGGAGAATTGGCTTATGGAAGCAAATTAGGCTTTAGTAACTATTACGGCAACGATAATAACTTTCTTTACAAATCTTTACATCCAGAAATTGCATTTAACCTAGAGAGTCCTTTAGGAGGTTATAATTATAAAAACTCCTATCTTATTGAGCTTTCAGGTAATATTCTCATTACAAATCCTTGCTTCTTGAATCTGCTAAAGAATTTATTAGAGATAGATTCTAAACTTCCTTTTGAATCTGACCTAGACTTTGTTTATGAAGAAAATATGCGATTACTAAAAAAAGTAAGAGGATTTAATTTATACTTCGAATAGTTATAGATCTTCTAATTTATAATGATTAATAAAAGGCAATTAAAGAAGTAAAAAGGAGAAAGTACAAAATGTCCATAAAAAGCAACGAAAGAGTGGCTGTCCCATTTTCCGCTTCTATTATAGTAGTTATATTCATAGCAGTTTCCTTATATATAGGATTGTTTATCTTAAAAGTTGAAGCGCATATACCTCTATTTATAAGTGTTTTATTTGCTGCAATTATAGCAATGCTTAACGGTTATAAGTGGAAGGACCTCGAAGAGGGAATTAACAAAACCGTTTCAACCAGTGCCGCATCACTTTTTATTCTATTAGCTGTAGGTGTTGTTGTAGGTGTGTGGACACTAGCTGGAGTTGTTCCTAGCTTTATATATTATGGTTTACAAATAGTATCCCCACAATTATTTTTGCCTAGTGCAGCTATCATTACTGCTATAACTACTTTATTGACAGGTAGTTCTTGGTCAACTGCTGGAACTATTGGACTTGCTCTAATGGCTATCGGAAACAGTTTGGGGTTTAATCCAGGATTAAGTGCAGGTGCCATTATTTCAGGAGCATATTTTGGTGATAAGCTTTCACCTATATCTGATACAACAACTTTAGCCTCTGGTATAAGCAATGTTAATTTGTTTGATCACATTAAACATATGCTTTACACCACAATCCCTAGCTTCACAGTTTCACTAATTATTTATTTCTTTATATCTTGGAATTACAATATTAAAGCTTTTGATCCAACTTATGTCGAATCTATACTAAGTGGAATTTCTCAAAATTTCCATATTAGCCCAATTTTATTGATTCCTGTTATTTTAGTTATTATATTAATAATTCTCAAAGTTCCTGCTGTCGGTACATTACTTATAAGTGCAATAGTTGCGGGTATAATGGGAATTATATTTCAAGGATCTTCTTTATCTGAAGTTTTCTCTGCTGCCCATTACGGATTCTCTTCTGAAACAGGCATTGAGATAATCGATAAATTATTAAGTGGTGGCGGGCTAAATTCAATGCTTAATTCTATATCTTTATTTGTTATAGCTTTAGGATTAGCTGGTATCATGGAGAGCTCAGGAATGATTTCAAGTCTTAACAATAAAATCATTAAATTAGCCAAAGGAACCTTCGGTTTAATTGCTGCTACAGGTTTGACTGTAATTAGCAGTTTATTAATAACAGGAGATCAATACCTAGGAATAATTCTTCCTGGTAAAATCTATGTAAAAGAGTATCTCAGAAGAGGTATATCTCTTAAAAACCTTTCCAGAACTCTTGAAGATTTTGGTACTGCCATGTCATCACTAATTCCTTGGGGTGCATGTGGTGTATTTATGTCATCTACTCTAGGGGTTAGTACTTTTTCTTATGCCCCATTCGCGTTTTTCTGTTTCTTAAGTCCAATATTTGCATTAATATATGCCGCAACTGGATTTGGCATAGCTAAAGCAAGCCCAGAGGAATTATCTCTTCTAGAAGACGAGGAAGATGTCCTAGCTAATTCAATAGAATCTGAGGGAAAGAACCGTTAATTTGACATTTAACCTAAAATAAACTTTGCCGATTAGTTCGATTAGTTCAATTAGTTCGCAGAACAAGTCAGCAAAGTTTATTTTCATATGTTATAATCCTCTGTACAATTATAGAACCACTTTTTAGTCGAGGCTGCATGGGTCCTGTGCGATAAGAACCGTGAACCTTGTCAGGCCCGGAAGGGAGCAGCAATAAGCGGCGAACCTTATGTGCTGCAGATCTGCCTGTGTGGCTTCGGCTAAGAAGTGGTTTTTGCTTTTGTTCTTTCAGTATTGAGTTATAATGAAACTTAGATAATTTGAGATTTTCTCAAAATAATTTTCTTATCCAATCTAGATGGAGGGGTTTTATGTCAGACAAAGTTTTATACCGTGCTTGGCGACCACTTGATTTTGACCAAGTTGTTGGGCAAGAACATGTAGTAAGCGCTCTTAGACAAGCAGCAATTAACAAGTCAATTGCTCATGCTTATCTTTTCAGTGGTACCAGAGGAACAGGTAAAACTTCTTTAGCCAAAATTTTCGCAAGAGCTATTAATTGTCCTAACATAAGTGCAGAAGGTAACCCCTGCAACAACTGTGATATTTGCCAGGATGCTATCAAAGGCACACTGCTAGATATCATTGAGATGGATGCCGCCTCTAATAATAGTGTTGACGATATTAGAAAAATTACTGATGAGGTCTTGTTTTTACCAACAGTAGCTAAATATAAGGTTTACATAATCGATGAGGTTCATATGTTATCTACTGCAGCCTTTAATGCTCTGCTAAAAACATTGGAAGAACCTCCTGCACACGCTGTCTTTATATTGGCAACTACAGATCCACAGAGAATTCCGGCAACTATACTTTCACGTTGTCAACGTTATGATTTCAAGCGCATTAAAGCACTAGATATGCATGATCACTTAGCATTAATTGCTAAAGATAACAACATTAATATAAGCGAAGACGGCTTATTGACTATTATTAATTTCTCCGAAGGTGCTTTACGTGATGCGATATCATTGTTGGACCAGTCTAGAAGTATATACTCGGACAAAGTTATAACTCGTGACGATATCCTAAATATGGTTGGTGTTGTAAGCGATGAGTTTCTTGAAGAGATTATTTATAACCTTGTATCTGGCAATGTAGACGAGCTCATGTTAAGCATAGATAAGTTAATTGTTGAAGGCGGTGATATTAGTCGCTTCACTTCTTCCCTAGCTCAATATCTTAGAAATTTATTAGTATACAAGACTAGTAGAGCTCCGGAGAAAATTTTGCAGGTCAATACTAGAACTCTCGAAACTCTTGGCAAACTTGCTAAAGTATATAGCACACAAAACCTAATTGAGGACATTGCCTTCATAGCTAATTTGCAACAAGAGCTTAAGTATTCTGAGAATCCTAGAATCACCTTGGAAGTTGCTTTGATCCAATTACTTCAAAATGTTAAAAACAATAGGGCAAGTGCAGAACTCTCAACGCCTAAAGAAAAAGTTGAAATTGAAGTTGAAGCTCCGGCCCCTGTAAAAACTGAAATAACCTCTCAGGAAGTTCAAGTTGAGAGAAATAGAATTCAAGAGGATAAAAAAGAAGATATTGTTCCTCAAGAAACTACTCCTACTCAGGAAATTCAGCCGAATAATCCTGAACCAGAAGATTTTGAACCGGAAGGCTTTGAGGCAGAAGATTTGGAACCAGAAAACCCTGAGCCTAAAACAGTTGAAACAGAAGAAATCAAAGTTCTGGGCTCTTCGGAAAGCTCAAACAGCATCGGTCTAATGTTGGATCCAAGTTCAGCTAGGGTTGCCAAAGAAAATACAGCAAAAAATTCAGATAACAGCTCAGATTCAACTGAAAAGGAAGCAGCACAAGACATTGGACAAACACCAACTCCAAGCAAAACTTTTTCACAAGATGAAATAAAGAGTATCTGGCATAAATTCATTAATGAGTTAAATGAACAAGACCCACTTCTAGCAATATTACTTAATACTTGCCAATACTACGTAGAAGATGATAAGTTTATTATTAACTTCGAAACTGAACAGTTACATATATATGATAAAATTAATAGTCATGAAGTTAAGTCCAGAGTATTACAGGCTTTCATTGAGGCTAATGCCAATACTCAGTTAAGTCTTGAATTCAACATAGCTGGCAAATCTGCTCACGAGGCAAATGCACAAAGGCAAGGCAAAGAGGAACCTGAATGGGTCCAACGCATGAAAGCAGCAGCAGAGGCTATGGATATTCCTATTCAAGAAGATATGGATGGTATAGATTAGAGAATAAAGATTAATAAAACAAAGGAGAAAAATATGGCTAAAAAACGTGGAGGTTTCCCTGGTGGGTTCGGCGGAGGAAACATTAATCAATTGATGAAACAAGCTCAAAAAATGCAAGCTGATCTTGCTAAAGCTCAAGAAGAGATAGCAGATCTAGTTGTTGAGCACACTGCAGGTGGTGGCATGGTATCAGTCAAGATGAATGGCGAACATGAGTTATTAGAACTTAACATTGATCCTGATGCATTAGATCCTGAAGATGTAGATATTTTACAGGACACTATTATTGCTGCTATTAACGGTGCTAATAAGAAACTCGCTGAAGAGAGCGATAGTAAGATGGGTGGTATAGCAGGTGGACTACCTGGTGGATTAGGCGGATTAGGTTTCTAATATGTCAGGATACGCAAGTAGTATTGCTAAACTTATTTCACAATTAAATCGTTTACCTGGAATCGGTCGCAAAACAGCTCAACGCTTGGCTTTTTACATCTTGAATATGGATAAGGGCGATGTTGATGAATTCGCTCAGTCTATTGTTGATGCGAAGAATAACGTTAAGTTCTGCCAGGAGTGTTGTAACTTAACAGATCAGGATATTTGTGATATTTGCTCTTCTGATAGTAGAGATAAGAGCACAATTTGTGTTGTAGAAAATCCATCAGACGTAGTAGCTATGGAAAAAACCAAAGAGTTCTCAGGACTATATCATGTTCTGCATGGTAGCATTTCGCCTATGGAGAATATCGGTCCAGAAGATATTCATTTACGTGAGCTTCTACAAAGGTTGCAACGTCATGAAGAGATCCAAGAGATTATTCTCGCAAACAATTCAAATGTTGAGGGAGAAGCTACTGCAAATTATATTGCTAGACTGATCAAACCTAGTGGAATTAAATGCTCGAGAATAGCTAGTGGTTTGCCTTATGGATCAAGCCTAGAGTATGCGGATGAAGTTACCTTGGGTAGAGCAATTGAAGGTAGAACTGAGCTTTAGTTTTTGCTTCGACAATACTTCGACTTTAATGGAAGTTTTTAGATAAGATAAACAAAAAGTCTATTCACAGCGAATAGACTTTTTTCAATTCAAATTAAGTTTTTATTTTAATTAGCTTCAAACTAATGACCATCGATGAAAATAATTTCATCCTTTTTAATCATACCCAGCTCTTCTCTAGCAATTTTCTCTATTGCTTCAGGCTCGCCAGCCATAGCTTCTCGTTGATCTAACTTAGCCGCTTCAGCTTTTCTTTGCTCCAAAACTGTTTTCAAATCAACTTGCTCTGCCAAGAGACTATTTCTTTCTGCATTTTGCCTCAAAATTAGTACTGCACTAATCAAAAATAATAATGAGAACATAATGATCACTAGTAACCAAGTCACTGAAACGTTCAATGCAGATTGGGATTTACTTTTCAAATTCTTAAATAAATTTCCATCAAATTTTATCTTGTCTTTAAGTTTCATACTAAACTAAAACTCCTCTAACTCATCCAGGTCATCAAGCTCAACTTTTTCATTAGAAATAAGCTCATACAATTCAGAAGCCTCATCTTTTGTAACATGTTCTTTTAACTCTAGAACTTTAACAGTGATAATTCTCTGGTTGAAGTTTATAGTAATTTCATCTCCTACCTTAACCTTACTACCAGACTTTGCAGGTCTAGAATTAACTTGAACCCTACCTCTATCACAGGCTTCCGCTGCTACTGTTCTTCTTTTAAATAATCTACTAACTTTCAAAAATTTATCTAATCTCATTAAACTTAATTCTCTCTGATTTCGGAAATCTTATTTATCCTTTGCTAAATTAATCAGTTGTACAAGTGCTAAGTATTGCGCCCATCATCAAGCCAAGTCAACTGCAATCGGTCAAAACTAATCGTTTCAACAAATTGCTCTGCGGTAAAAATAGTCTGATGAAATCTTGCGAATTCTTGGGTGTTTTTCTGCATCCATAATGGTGGAGATACATCCAGCTGCTTACAGATAGCTAGGAAGCATTTCTCCAGTTGCCCTGTAAATCCCAAGTCCTCCTCAAGATTCTCTGCGTCTATTATCCTAACTACTTTATTGCCCTTAAATACTTTCGCTTCAATTTGCATATATCTGTTTAACTATCTAATTACCTCTTACTCGGTATTACTCACCCTTACTCAATGGCTAATTACTCGTTCATGAGTGCTGCTAAAGCTGAACCAATTACGTTGGCATTCTCAACGTGTAAGAACTCATTGTAGAAACCATATTTCTTATTAACAAATTGTTGTATATGGTATTTAATTTTCTCACGCAAAAGATTAGCCTTGTAGAAAGTTGAACCTTCCATAGTAATAGCTAAAGGTCTTACTGGGTTCTTGCCGACACCAGTTTGAATGTGAATTCCTGCTACTATTACAGTTACTAACATTGCTGCTCTCTCAAAAATATTGTCAATAATATAGTATAAATTCTCTCTATCTAGCTCATTAGCGCAACACTGACTTAGTATTCCTGGTCCATATGGTTCTTCTACAAACTCAGTTAATTCTGCACTCTCCAAGTCATATACTTCTGCGAAATTCTCCTTGAAGAAATCTGAGAACAAATTAGCATCTGCAACAGCTTCTCTAACTGCATATAGAACTTGTAGACCAAGATATCTACCTGAGATCATCTTCTCCATTAGCTGTGCACCTGGTACGTTAGTTGCTTTATCAATTTCAACATCAATAGGACTTCTACTTGAAACTGAATAATCACCACTCTCCATATTAATGATCATATTTCCTAGTGGATTTAGTTTACCTTCAAGTTTATCAATATTAGAATTTTGCTCTATATAAGCTGAGTTAATACCTGTACCTAAGATAATTCCAGCGTAGCCTGAATATTGCTTGGTAAAGCCACCTGAGAATCCACCCAATAGCGCTGCAACTGTATCGTTAAGCATAACAAAATGAATGTCATCGGTCTTGTGTCCACGCTCTTCAAGAGCTTTCATAATTTCTTCACCAACAACTGTTCCAATTGCTTCTGGAATTTGAATTTCTTTGGTAAAGTTAATCAATCTACCATCATGATTTGGTAGCATATCGCAAGCATATGAGAAGCAGAAACCAATTTTTCTACTATATTTCAAGAATGGGACTAATTGATCGGCAATGAAACCATAGAATTCTTTGGCGCTAATTTCTCCATCAGAGCCTGGCATTGTTGCTTGTCTAAATTGAGAAATCTCTGTCTCGCCATGTTCATTAAATCTAGTTAAACAAATTCTAAAGTTTGTACCACCAGCATCCATTACTATAACTGGATCGTTAGTTGTGAATTCTTCACCAACTGTTAAATATGTAGGAATCATTCTCATTGATTCAGGTGGTGTAGATCCACGTAAACCAGCATGCATTGACTCAATAAATTTCTCTAACTCGGCCTCCATATCAAGATCTTCTGCCCACATTTGTCTCTCTCTAAAGAATGCTTCAACTTCTACTCTACCCATTATCCGCCTCCGATATTTTCTAATATTCATACTTTTATAGTAAAATATACTTGTATAATAATAACAAGTTTATCACATTTACCTAAGTATTAAATACTTTGTAGGTGATTTTTTAAGGAGAAAAATGGAACAAATTTCTAACAAATCATTAAAATTAGCCTTGGTTGGTCTAGGAAGAGTCGCTGAAAAACACCTCAAAGCGGTAAAACACCTTGGAAACACTTATGAGATTGTTGCTTTGGTCGACAATAATTCAAGCAGACAAGTAGAAGTGAACGAGAAATTTAAACTTAATTTAAATACTAGTAACTTCTTCCAAAGCCTTGAGGACTTCTATAATAGTGGCTTAAATGCAGATGTTGTGGCAATTGCAACTCCATCTGGCACTCATTATTCACTTGCTAAGTTAGCTCTTGAGCAGGGTTCTCACCTCATGGTCGAGAAACCTCTCACTCTAAATCTTGAGGAAGCCTATGAGCTCTTAGAATTATCTCGCAGCAAAAATCTTAAAATAGCGGTTGGACACATTTATAGGTTCTTCCCTATTGTTGATCAGTTACAAAAAGATATAGCCTCAGGAGAATTTGGTAAAGTTTTGGCCGCTGATGTAATTGTCCACTGGGGCCATGATCAGGCTTACTATGACCAGGCAGCCTGGAGAGGGACTTGGGCCCAAGATGGTGGTGCTATGATGAACCAAACAGTCCATGCACTAGACCTCATGAATTGGCTACTGTCTAGCAAAATCGATTCTATCCAGGGGCAAATTAAACAACTTACTCACAAGATGGAAGCAGAGGACTACGGTGCTGCTCTATTAGAGATGGACAAAGGATTTGTCTGTCGCATAGAAGGCACGACCAATACTCCGGAAAATCAGCAATCAGCATCATTCTATATCTCTACTGAGCGCGCTGAAATCTCTGCTGGTCTCAAAAATAAAAAACCTTATTTCTCTGTGATTAGAAAAGATGGCAAAAAATTAACCAGTAAATACATTAGGGCTTTTCTTGCTAAGGCTTGGAAAAACGGAGTTAGGAAATCTATTAATGAGTTTGCTAACCCACACACCGGAATCTTCAAAGATTTGGCTAATGCCATTCAGGAGGATAGAACTCCACGTGCTGATGTCCTCGATGGCTTACAATCTGTAGAAGCAATCCTCGCTATTTATAAATCTGCCCTTAACGATGGAAACTCTGTAAAATTACCGATAGAGAAAGATTTCACACTAGAGCAGATGAAGGGATTCTTTTAATAAAACTCCTGAGGGTCTTTTTCAAAAATTTCACAAAACATAGATCGCAAAACAAAAGAAGCGTTGTCCAAAAACAACGCTTCTTTAATTCTATCTTCTAAAATCTAGTTCTAGCGCCTGTGCTTTCTACCAGGGCCAAAAGTTGATTTGTTTTTTCTTTCACTTGCTTTACCTGCGAAGAATGAGCTAACAACGGACGAGACCTTAGGGAAAACCCCAGAACCTCCCCAGCCACCAAAACTAAATCTGCTGACTAAATTATTTGCAACATTACTTACTCCATCACTAACTCCAACAACCATATTACTTACTGAATCAAGAGCACTATTAACTGATTCCAAAGCTTCAATTACGGCTGCTAATAATTCAGGACTTGCTATAGCTAAATCATCAGTAATATCAACTACATTTTCTAAAATGTCACGAATGTGAATACCCATAGCTGGTAATTCTCTACTCATCTCTTCTACTGGAGTAGAAACCTCATCTATAAGATCATTCATTCTACTAACTGTTCCGATTAACTTGAATACAAGTAAAATCAAAGCAACTAGCAATACTATTCCACCTATGATCAGCAAAGCTATGCCTAGTTGTTTCAAGTCTATATTCACTGTTTGTAAAGCAACTGCTGCAACTGTACTCATTAGCTCTCTCCTCTAATATTTTTGCTCGTCAATTAACTAAATAAATAAAAATTAGTCTTCAAAGTTAGGAGTAACTAAAGCTTGTCCAGCTACTGGTGAGTCTGAATGCTCATTTGATTGATTTCTACGAGCAATTCTGGCTACTTTTCTTTGATCTTTGACTTCTTCAATATTGTCTTTGAATTCATTGTAAGTGTCAGATACTTTTGCACCTAATTTACCACTTGCTTTGTTGATTTCTGAACCTATTTTACCTGTAGTTTCGCTAATTTTTTCGCCTAAATCTGAAGCAGCTTTTTTTGTTTTTTTGTAGCCTTCTTCTGTTGCATTAGCGATATCTTTACGAGTTTCTTTACCTGACTTTGGTGCGAATAGTAAACCTAAGATAGCACCTGTTGCAGCACCACCCAATAGACCTAATACTGTACCTAAAGCAGTTCTACGATTATATCTTCTTCTTGTTTCACCGGTTATTGAACCAAATAAATCTCTAAACATATTTTTTACCTCCTAAATTGATGCGAGCATCAAAACGTTTTTCATTTATCATTTATTATACCACACTTCATTACTTAATCTGTTACTGATCCTTTATATCTTTGCGCATACATGTTAAAGCAAACTTAGCAATTCCACTAGGTAAAGCATAAAAATGCAATCTAGCCTGGCTGGCCCAAACGGTACTTGTGGAGAAAACTTTCATGCTATGCCCTTCACCTTTGATCAATGCTCTATACGATGCCCCTTCTGGATCTAATATGTATTCATTACTCATCAGGCAACGGATTGTGTTATTAGATTTACCTAATAAATCTTCTCTTCTTGAGTTTAATTTTGCATAAAATCTTTTTGTCTTAAATTCATTAGTTGAAGCCTGAGTTGGCAAAACACCTACTAGAGGCCAAACGGCGCCTTGCCTACTGACATAGGATTCTGCTAGATAAATTGCTCCGGCTCCCTCCGCTAAGATCGGCATACCTTGTCCGGCTAATCTTCTAATCTGTGTCCTCAAAGACTCATTTTTAGACAGCTGACCTATATACTCTTGGATATTACCAGAGCCTAAATAAATACCATCTACCTTGCTTGGCAAGATAGGGTCAATTAAAGGGCTAAAGTAAATAATATTGGCACCCATTTCTTCAAGAATATCAATATTTTCTTGATAATATTCATTGAAAGCTTGGTCTCTTGCAACTGCTAAAATAAATCTTTCTTTAGAAAAACCTATAAGCTTCTGTGCTTGGAACAAATCTTGTGGGAATTCGTCATCCAAATCTTGGGCACGTCTGGCTAATCTAAGAATTTTATTAATATCTAAACTCTCTATTACAGCCTGCGATACATCTTCTAAATTTTTTTCCCAAGTATCTTGTGCTAATTGAGGAATTACTCTGTACAAGCTAGGGCCTTCATTGCTTGGTTTATCTGCAAAACAACCAAACACTGGAATACCAAACTCACTCTCGACCAAATCAGCTGCTTCCTCTAAGTCATGTTTGTTGTCACCTACTAAGATAAAACCTGTAATCTGTTGATCATTACGAAAATCTAAAATGCCGGAAATTTTGCTTAAACTTGTAAAACTAAAGTTGGATAAATTTACAACGAGAAGTACAGGCGTATTTGTTTTCTCTGCTAAATCAGCTGGTGAACCGTGAGGAATTTCTCCTTGTTCTGTCCAGGAATTAGAATAAGGCAGGCAAGTATCATAATAATTTCCGTCTGCAATTAAAAGTGCTAAATCTTGGGATTCTGTGTAGTGAGTAAGTAAATAAGCCAGCTCACTCTCGTCTTGGCAAAAACTATCCAAGGTATAAGTTCTTCTCCCACTCGCTGCCCTATACTTGTCTAAATTTTCATAACTTGGTCCAACGGAAAAAGGTACCGTACTAATATCTTTGCTGTTCCAGATATTTAATAGTCCCAGGGCAATTTTATTGACAAATTCCTTTGTATCTAAGCTTGCGAGCATAATTCTAGGAACTGTTGCATAAGAATCTATATTTTCTCCCAGATCATCATCTTGCTTAATAGCATGTACATAATAGGGCACTTTTTCTTTTGCCATGAACCGGTCCTCCCTTACTAAGCTATGAATATTTTTGAATACTATAATTATACATTATTAATTATATATTATATAAATAAGATGGGGTTGGTGGTGGATGAAAAAAGTGTGAGTTTGAACTTATTCAAGATGCTCGCTTTGAATTTCAATTGCAAAAATTTAGCCAAATGATCCTATTATTAGCGAATTTATTATTATTAAGATTTGTAATTGCAAACGTGTCTGTTTTCATCAACTGACTCGAGATATTCCCTAAATTACCCTTAATCAGGCTAAGACTAGCTAATACTAAGGAACGTCCTAAAGCTTACTAAAGTTTATAGATTTTTATCTATCACATCCATTATACGACTAATTCTATAAATTTGGTAACCTTGCTTTTACCATGCTATTATAGGAAAATATAGTTATCTTGTATGAATGGAGGGTATTAATAAAAAATGAATTTCAAGAATATTAAAATCTGTCTCTTATACACATCTCCGAGCCCACGAGAC
>OJLY01001077.1_pt1 | contig 12552 bp, 11 predicted proteins | sample 1597031 | NCBI WGS metagenome assembly OJLY01 (sample SAMEA3904673, study PRJEB24821) | metagenome | biome: Builtin; feature: hospital; material: surface | place: USA | collected 2013-06-03
CGAACTTGGTGATGACCTTCGCAGCATCCACTGCCTCGCCCTTGATGAACGCAATAGCGGTCGGGCCAGTCAGGTGCTCGTCAAGACCCTCGATGCCAGCTTCGTTGGCAGCGATCTTGAAAAGGGTGTTCTTGGCGACGGAGTACTCAACGTCAAAGCCGAGGTTGTTACGCAGCTCCTGGAGCTGACCCACGGTCAGGCCACGGTACTCGGTAAGCACGATGGAGTTTGCACCCTCGAGCTTCTCCTTCAGTGCCGCCAGGTCTGCGGTGTTCTTCGGGTTTGCCATTTTCTACTTCGCCTCCTTTCGAAACATCTCTTGTGTTTTCCGCCGGGGCCTTCCCTACTCCGCTTGCCCGATGGACAACCGAAATAACAAAAGCCCCGTGCAAGAGCACAGGGCGCGCGCGGAAATCCGCGCTCATTCGCAAAGTGTCTCCTGCGTGGGCCGCCCTCTAGGATGAGGAACCTTCGATCCGGATGTCCGGATGACCGACGGTCTTCGGTGAACTTTGACTCGGCCTCAGCGGGCCGTTCAAACTTCGCTAGCTACTTTACAACCCGACCTGTCACAACTCCAAATCGCTCCGCTGGGAGTTTCCTACTCGAGCTCGTGTATGAGCATGTCTAGTCACCGAGCACCCCACGCGGAACGATAACCGGAGAGTCGCCTCGCGGGTCATCCCAGATTTCCACATCGATGCCATAAGCGGCTGCCAGCACGTCTTTCCGCAACGCTTGGCGGGGAGTTCCCTGCGCGATGACCTCGCCATTGTTCATGACCACCATGGTGTCGGAGTACTGACCGGCCAACATGAGATCGTGCAACACGACGACGACCGTTTTCCCTGCATCGGCTTGTTTGCGCACGAGCTCTAAAACGCTCATGGCGTGGGCTGGATCGAGGAAGGTTGTGGGTTCGTCGAGAAGCAGCACCGGCGTGTCCTGCGCCAAAGCAAGCGCCAGCCACACGCGCTGGCGTTGGCCGCCCGACAGCGCCGCGATGTCACGGTCGATAAAGTCCGTAATGCCCGTCTCCACGCAGGCCTGCGCGATGATGTCGCGGTCTTTCTCGGACAGTCCCCGCCCGCGGCCCAGGTGCGGGTAGCGGCCGCGCGCGACGAGCTCGCCCACCCGCAGCCCATCCGGGGCCATCGGCTGCTGCGGAAGGAGCGCCACGTGGGCAGCTGCTTCCTTCGGGCTCATAGCATGCACGTCTAGCTCGCCGATGTGCACGTTCCCCTGCCGTGGGCGAAGAATCTTAGACAAGGTCTTCAGCAACGTGGACTTGCCGCAGCCATTAGGCCCAATAAGCGTGGTGATTTCACCCGGGCGGGCCACCAAGTCAACGCCGGACAGGATGTCTTCCCCGTCCTTATAGCCGGCATGAATACCGGTAGCTGTAATTTCTCTGTCTTTCACAAGTTTTTTATCCTCTCCGCCGTGCGGCATTCCACACCAAGATGACCAGGGCACAACCTCCGATGATGGAGGAGACAGCACCCACTGGAGCGTCTATCGGCAGCATTCCAGCAATGACAGCGCACGCGCTCAACAAGGCGGCGCCGGCAGCGCAGGAGACCAGGGGCACCGGCGTGGGTGTTCGGGCAACAATGCGCCCCATATGCGGGGCCAGAAGCGCGATGAAACCAATGGGGCCGGCCACGGATACGGTCACCGCGCAGATGCCCGTAGCTGCGACCAGCAGCAGCGCGCGTGTTCGCGTGATGTTAACCCCGAGGGAAAGGGCCGAGAGATCATCATGCGCAAGAAGCGGCAACTCCCGAGCACACCACAGGCCAAGCACCACGAAAGGCGCCAACCCCACGAGCAAAGGAAGAATGACTTCCATCCGCACGAAACCCGTGGTTCCCGCCAGCCACAGCTGGGATTGCGCCGCGCGAAGGAGCTCGGCTGCGCGCAAGAGATACGCCACCAGCGCTTGAAACAGCAGGGAGAGCGCGATTCCGACGATGACGATGCGGTTGCTCGTGCCGATTCCCCCAAGTGCCACCAGCAGGATGGCTGCCAGCACGGCACCCAACAGCGCGAGTCCGGCCCTCCACCAGAACATGGAGAGCCCGTCGGCAAGCAGCGGCCGGGAGACTACCGTTCCGAGGACCACCATGACGGACGCGCCACCAGTCACGCCAAGAATGTCAGGCGAGGCCAGCGGATTGCGTGACATTGACTGCGTCCACGATCCCGCCAGCCCGAGCGCGGCACCCACGATGAGGGTCGCTAGAGCTACCGGCATGCGAAGGTCCCAGACAACGCGGATTTCGCTTCGGCTTCCGCCGCCGTTGAGAATCTCCAGGACCCGCCCCGGGCTCAAGGCCACAGGGCCCTGCCCCAGCAGGAGGACATAGGAGCTTGCCGCGACCAGAACAAAGAAGCAGGTCGCCGCCCATATCCACGTCCGGCGCTGCCGCTCTTGGGAACGCAGTTGCTTGGCGACGTCCCCCTTCACCCGCCCGCTCATAGCTTGTGCTCCCCACGGTGTACGGCCCAGATGAGAAATGGTGCGCCCACAAAGGCCAAGACGATGGACATCTCCAGCTCAGAGGGCCCCGCGATGAGGCGGCCGAGAATATCCGCAGCGAGTACGGAGCAACCACCGAGCAATGCGGCCGGTGCAATCATCGCGGTAACTTCTGGCCCCGTGAACCGGCGCAGCAGATGGGGGATGGCGAATCCGACGAAAGCAATGGGCCCCGTCGCCGCGGTAGCGCATCCTGCTAGGACAACGATGCTCAAGGCAGCGCCGCGCCGCGCCAGCGTGGGAGAGCCGCCTAGGGCAACCGAGGATTCCTCCCCCATTGCCAGAAGATCGAGCGGGCGCGCGACACGTGCGGCGATGATAAACCCGATGAACAATCCGGCACCCCCGATGGCGACGTCTTCTGGGCCGCGCCCAAACGTGGAGCCAATGGTCCACCGGCGCATGCTGTCGAGGACATCCGTGGAGTACAGGCCGATCAACATGGCGCTAGAGCTCAAGGCAGCAGCAACACCTGCGCCGACCAAGACCAGCGTCAGGGGATCCTGAAACCTGCGGGACACACCCAGCACTAATGCTGTGGCCAGGCCGGCGCCTACGAGGGCGAGCGCGGTCCGCATCCCGGTTGAGGTGGCGACACCTAGCGCCGTCCCGAGGGCAACCAGGAACGAAGCTCCCGCGGTGATACCGATGAAGCCCGGATCCGCCAAGGGGTTTCTAGTCCAGGACTGGGCGATTACACCCGATACCGCGATTGCTGCTCCCGCGAAGTAGGCCACGAACGTGCGGGGGATACGCAAATCCCACACGATGTTCTCGATATCTGCTTCGCCTCCGCGGAGGAGGGCAGACACCAGATCCGGCAACGGAATAGCCCTCGAGCCAACCGCCAATGAGCACAGCAAAAGGAGGAAGGTCGACACAACCAGGGCCGTGGTGAGCAGTGCGCGGCTTCTCCCCCGCGAATCCAATGCGGCTGTCTCACCGCCGTGGCGCGCACCCGCAGCACCGTGGATAGCCTCAGCCTTCCTCGGTAATGCGAGCACTTAAAGCTTCTCTTCGAACTTGTCGACGGCCCACGGAATAGTCAGCGGATTTGGCATGCTCATCGCATTGCCGGTGTCCGTGTCCAGGTAGCGAACACGGCCATCCTTGACCACGTCGAGGCCCTGGAACGTGGAATCCTTCTTGAGTTCATCGGCCGCGCCGTTGTAATCCAAGACGAACAGGTAGTCCACGTTGTTGAGCTGGGAGTAGTTTTCCGGGGCATAGTCCACGAAGAAGCTGGAACCATCACCCTGCAGTTCCTGCGGAATGCCAAAGCCGAGGTTCTCAATGAACTGGCCGCGGCCGTCTTCTGCTGTGTAGAGGCCCAGCTTCCCGTCATAGGGCATGACGATGGCTGCGCGCTTGCCCTGCAGCTCCGGGTGGGAGTCCTTGAACTGCTTAAAGGCGTCCTCTGCTTGGTCAATGAGCTTCTCCCCCTCCTCTTCCTTATCCACGGCAGAGGCGATGGTCTTGACTTGTTCCTCCCAGGGAATCTGCCAGTCTTCGAAACCTTCGGGCTTCACGGTCAGCGGGGCGATATCCTCGAGGGATTTCTTCGCCTCCTGATCCACAGCTTGGTTCACGGCGATGATCTGCGTGGGATCCGAGGCCGTGACCTGTTCAAGAACCTCTGCCGTGAAACCGGAAGCGGTGTTATAAATCACCTCGGGCTGGGCGTCACCCAAAAGTTCCTTCGCCCATGGGCCAACGCCGGAGGGATCACCATCCCCTTTCGCACCCCAGGGGGCCACAGCAACCGGAGTGATTCCGAGTGCCAGCACGGTATCGGCATCACCGAGCCCCAGGCTGGCAACGCGCACCTCCTCAGCACTGTCCGCACCCGCGCTGTCCTCGCCACTTCCGCGCGAGCACCCCGCTAAAGCAATCGCTGCCGCTGAGACAATAGCGAGCACTGCTTTCGCGCGCCGGTTGATAGCAACCATGGAATGAACCTTTCCTTCACAGGGAAGCGGCACGCACATTAACGCGCCCCCTAACTTATTTGAGGCTAGCCTAACCTGCGCGTTATGATGGTTTCAAATTTGGCCTCTACCTAGGATCAATTCCCTTGACGCATCACCGCCTACTTCCCGTAACCCTCACCGGGAACACCCGCCTCAAGCCGCGACTGCACCGTTTAACTTTTCACTCGCCGGCCTTTAGTGACTACCCCTTAGCCGGACCTGACGAGTATTTTGGGCTCCTCATGCCCCAAGACGAGCAGGATTTTTCGCCCTTCCCGGTCGACGATGCCAATGTTCGCGCCGCCGTCACCCGATTGCCCGACGACATTCGCCCAGCATTGCGCTGGTACACCATTCGCAAGCTCAACCAAGAAGCGTGCACCATCGATGTCGACGTGGTGACCCATGGCGATAATGGCCCGGGTTCACACTGGATCCTCAATGCCCAACCCGGGGATACCGCCGGAATATATACCGGGCAAGCACTGTGGCAGGCCCCTAGGAAGTCACAACTGTTACTCGCGGATGCCTCTGCTCTACCGGCACTGTGGCACATCCTCGAGCACTACGAAGCCTTCTCACCGGAAATCTTGGATGCAGTCGACGTCGTTGCCATGATCACAGACGACGATGAAGTTGAAGACGGCTTGGAGGAGACGTGGCGCGGCAAGGTCCGCTCACTCACCATGGTCCTGGCTCCACACGACGAACACTGCACACGCGCCAGACAACTTCTCGGCTCCCGCTTCACCCCCGATACCGCACCAGATTCGGTATGGGTTGCCGGTGAAGGGGATCTCGCAAAAGCTGTGCGCTCATTAGCCGTGCATGACTGGGGCGTTCCGCGCGAAGAGGTCATCTGGTCCGTGTACTGGATGAAAGGGAGGCCGCGGCCTTAGAGCAGTCTTCGCCTCTAGAGCCTGCCGCCTGGGGCACAGGGACCAAAGCAATGGCACCTTATGCAAAGGAGCGCATGCATTCACCTGGGCTTATCTCGATTCAGCGCTGCATATGGTGTCTTTAGTCTGGTCCCCCTTCCCCTCCTCCAGTCAGGTGCCTCAGCTGCGCTGGGGGCTAAAGCGCGCTGGGCCTAAAGTCTCCGCACGCAGGACAACGCGGGTCCCAGTGAAATCTGGGACCCGCGTTGTAAGGGGTCTTGTCTATCAGGCGGTTTCTCACGCCGCCCGCCCTGCAAGACTCAGGGTGTTCTCTCTATCTCTCATGCGCCTCTCTCAAACGCACGAGATTATTATGCGGCACGTTCCTTGTAATCCCATACCACCAACCTGCCAATTGCCTGTTAGTGAGAAAAGTGCCGTTACCCTACACAAATCCAGCACTAGACACGGGAAAGCCGCAGGCAGAGGTCTACCATGGGGCTAATGATGAACCCACGGATTCATTCTCAAGCCCAACCACCTATTGGCCATACCCCGCTGATGCGCGTGGACACCATTAATCCCCGTACCGATGTGCACCTCTACCTCAAGCTAGAGCAATTCAACCTGGGTGGATCCGCCAAGGACCGCACCGCACGCGCACTCATCCAAGCCGCGCTTGACGCCGGCGACATAGGCCCCGGATCCACCCTGGTGGAGTCTTCCTCGGGCAACCTCGGCATGGCACTGGCCCGCCAGGCCCCACTTGCGGGTATGAAATTCCACTGCGTGGTCGATCCGCGCGTCAATTCCTCCACCGTGGCCACGATGCGGGCCTACGGCGCCCACGTAGAATTGCTGGATCACCCGGACCCGGAAACCGGCGATTGGCTCACCGCTCGCCGCACCCGCGTGGCCGAGCTTCTAGAAGAGATCCCCAATTCTTTCAATCTCAACCAGTACTCCAACGAGGCCGCCTTTTACGCCCACGCCGAAGGCACGATGACGGAAATCGTGGACCAGCTCGGACAGGCACCCACCCACTTGCTCGTCGCTATGAGCACCACCGGTACTCTCGGCGGCTGCGTGCGAAAGCTCACTGAGCTTGGCGCGGATACGGAGACCATCGGTGTCGATGCCGAAGGCTCCGTGTTGTTTGGGGGCCAGCGCGGCACCCGCATGCTGCCGGGCTATGGTGCTGGCATTGTCACCGATCTATCCACCAAATTCTCGCCGTCCTCAGTAGAGCGTGTGCCCGATCTGGATGCCATTGTGGCAGCCCGTCGCCTCGCCCAGGCCGAAGGCCTTCTGCCTGGGGCCTCCGGTGGCGCGGTTATCGCGGCATTCCAGCGTCTCGCGCCTACCCTTCCGGCCGGTGCAGAGGTCGTCGCCGTACTCCACGACGGTGGCCAGCCTTACCTCGATACCATCTACAACGATTCCTGGGTCTGCGAGCACTTCGATATCTCTCCTCCCGAGCTCGCCGCGCGCGTCGAAGGGGATTCAGAGTGAGCCCGCAGGAACCTTCCCGCCACATCGCCATCATCGGCGGCGGCCCACGCGGGCTGTGGGCCGTAGAAGAACTCATCGAGCGCGCCCCCATCCCCGTGGATATCACCGTCTTTGATCCCTACCCCGCCGGCGCCGGCGCAGTGTATCGCCCGCAGCAGCCGCCGCAATGGCGCCTTAACGTCAATTGCGCCATCGTCACCACCGCACACGATAGCTTCAACGCTTGGCGCACCCGCCGCGGGGAATCCACCACCGATGCCTTCCCGCCGCGCGCGCAGGTAGGGCAATTCCTGGCCGATACGTGGGCTGCTGCCCTGCACCGCGCCCCGCAGCACGTGCGCATTCGACACCTACCCCAGCGTGTGCGTTCGGTGTCTGCCGCTGACGACGGGTTCATCGTCGATGGCTCGCCCTTCGACGAAGTCCTCGTCTGCACCGGCCACGATCACCTCCACCCCGGTGCCTTAGTCCACGAGCCTTCCCGCGTTCCGATCACCGGACTCTACTTCGGCGCCGATTTGCCCAGCGCCCCGCGACGGATTGGGGTGCGCGGTGCTGCCTTGAGCTTCATCGATGTCTGCCTGCTGTACGGCGATACCGCCGAGCTCATCTTCCCGGTGAGCCGCAGCGGGCGTTTCATGGAGGTCAAGCCCGCCCCGGGCACGCCGCAGCCCGAGATCCCGGCCGACGTAAGGCGCGCCTGTGCCGGCGTGCACAATGCCGATGATTTGCGCGACATCCTCCTGGCGGCCGCCGGATCGATGGGTGAGTTTTCCACCGGGGACCTCGCTGCAGTGCTCGACGGCCACGACTTTTCCGGCGATGCCGTCGCGGAGCTGGATGCCTCCCTCCGCGCCGCCGAGGGCACCGGGCCGCTTACCCCGGCTGCGGCTGTAGGCGCGGCGTTTCGGGGGCTCTTTCAAGAATGCGTTGAATGGCATAAGACTCATGGCGCCATGCCCGGCTTCCGTGAGCTCTCGCGCACCCTCGAGCGCGTGGCCTTTGGCCCACCACCGGTCACCGCGCGGCGGCTGCTCGAGCTCATCCGCACAGGCGTGGTAGATACCCGCTACCTCGCCGCCCCGGACCAGATAGACCACTGGCGCGAGCAGGGTGGCGTTGATCTGCTTATCGATGCCACCGTAGCTCCCCAAGCCATCCCCACCCCTTTCCACGATGTCCCCGGCGTCGTGGAAATCGGCCGCATGAATGAGCTTGAGCTTCCCGGCCATGACTCGTTGAACCGTTCCGTGCACGATGACATCCCCCGTTGGGCGGAGAAAGTAGGAAACCCATGACCAACCACACCACCCCGTTACCCGTTCATGGCACCGTTGCGCTGCGCGCGCGGTGGGAAGAGTGGATGACGGAATTGGTGGGCGACCCACAGCAAGTTTCCCGCCTTACCTCCGAGTATGGCTCGCCCGTTAATGTGCTCAACCCCGCGCCGCTGCGCCGCAACGCCCAAGAGCTCCTCGATGCCGGCGCCTCTCATGGCGTGGACACACAGGTATTTTTCGCTCGTAAGGCCAATAAAGCCTTGTGTTTCGTCGACGCCGCCCGCGGGGCTGGTCTGGGCGTGGACGTCGCCAGTGAAAATGAGCTGCGCCAAGTGCTTAACCGTGGAGTCGCGCCCGAGCGGATTATCCTCAGCGCGGCTATTAAGACCGACGCGTTGCTGCGCCTAGCTATCGACCGCGGAGTCACCATTTCCTGCGATTCGCGAGCGGAAGCCGAGCGCATCGCTGCCCTTGCCAAGGCCCTCAACCACACCGCGCACGTCGCACCGCGCCTTGCCCCCAACCCGGATAACCTTCCGCCGACGCGCTTCGGTGAGCTCCTTCACGCATGGCAAAGCCACGCGTGGCCCGAAACCATCCACGCTGACGGCGTTCACGTACACCTGCATGGTTATAGCGAATCGGACCGCCGCACCGCACTCGCGGAGGCCATCGCCCTCATCGAGCACCTCCGCTTAGTTGGCCAGCCTGCTTCCTTCATCGATATCGGCGGCGGTGTTCCCATGAGCTACCTCGAATCCCGCGAGCAATGGGAGTATTACCAGCAGCGCATCGCAGCCCAGCGCGCCGGCACCGGTGAGCCTTTCACCTGGAAGTCCGACCCGCTCTCAAATACCTACCCCTTCTGGCAAACACCCACCCGCGGCCAGTGGTTAGACCAACTTCTTTCTGGTGCGGTAGCCGGGTTTGGACCTGCCGGCCGTGCCTTGAGCGAGCGGAATATTTCTCTTCATTTGGAGCCGGGGCGCAGCCTGCTCGATGGCTGCGGCATCATTCTCGCTGAGGTCAGCTTCCTCAAAGAGCGCTCCGACGGCCTGCCCCTCATCGGCGCAGCTATGAACCGCACCCAGTGCCGTACCGCGGCGGATGACATTTTGCTCGACCCGCTCCTCGTGCCCACTGCCGGAGACCGCGGTACGGTGGGCCGGGAACCGCGCACCGGGTTCGTGGTGGGGGCCTATTGCATCGAAGATGAAGTCATCCTGCGCCGCGAGCTCGATTTCCCAGAGGGCATAGCGGTGGGCGATACCCTCGCTATCCCCAACACCGCCGGTTACTTCATGCATATTTTGGAATCTGCCTCTCACCAGATTCCGTTAGCACGCAATGTCTACTTAGACGCAGACGGCCGGGGCTGGGCGCCAGACGATATCGACGCCTAGCGATCCGAGCCGCTATCTCCACGGGACTGGCAGGCATAGGAAAAGGGCTCCGAGGGTAAACCTCGAAGCCCTGTGTCATTTAGCGCGATGCGCTCGACCGATTTACTCGGTGTAGTTCTTCTCCACGGAAGCGTCGACCGGGATGCCCGGGCCGGAGGTGGTGGAGATGGTGACCTTCTTGGCGTAGATGCCCTTAGCGGAGGCCGGCTTCAGGCGAATGATCTCGTCGTACAGCGCGCCGTAGTTCTCAGCCAGCTTCTCAGCATCGAAGGAAGCCTTGCCGATGATGGCGTGCAGGTTGGAAGCCTTGTCCACGCGGAAGGAAATCTTACCGCCCTTGACGTCAGCAACAGCCTTGGTCACGTCAGCGGTCACGGTGCCGGTCTTCGGGTTCGGCATGAGACCACGCGGGCCCAGCACGCGGGCAACGCGGCCAACCTTGGCCATCTGATCCGGGGTAGCGATAGCAACGTCGAAGTCGATGTTGCCCTCGTTGATGGCAGCGATCAGCTCTTCGGTGCCCACGATGTCGGCGCCAGCAGCCTTAGCGGCCTCAGCGTTGTCGCCCTCAGCGAAGACGGCCACGCGGACGTCCTTACCGGTGCCGTGCGGCAGGGAAACGGTACCGCGAACCAGCTGGTCAGCCTTACGCGGGTCAACGCCCAGGCGGAAGACAACGTCAACGGTGGCGTCGAAGTTCTTGGAGGAGGTCTCCTTGGCCAGCTTGGCGGCCTCGATCGGACGGTACAGGCGGGAGCGGTCTACCAGCTCAGCGGCAGCCTTGTATGCCTTGGACTTGGTGCTCATAAGTGCAATTCCTTTTCTTGGATTGATGTGGTGTTAGCGGGCCGAAGCTGGCCCTGCCACGCGCGGCACTCGGCGTGCCGCGCATTAAATCGAATTATTACTTAGCCGGGACGCCGTCAACGGTGATGCCCATGGAGCGAGCGGTACCAGCGATGATGCGGGCGCCGTTCTCGATGTCACGAGCGTTGAGGTCCTCAAACTTGGTCTGTGCAATCTCCTTGCACTGATCCCAGGTCACGGAGCCAACCTTGTCGGTGTGCGGAACGCCGGAGCCCTTCTTGATGCCAGCGGCCTTGAGCAGGAGCTTAGCTGCCGGCGGGGTCTTCAGCTTGAAGTCGAAGGAGCGGTCCTCGTACACGGTGATCTCCACCGGCACGACGTTGCCGCGCTGGGACTCGGTCGCAGCGTTGTAAGCCTTGCAGAACTCCATGATGTTGACGCCGTGGGCACCGAGTGCCGGGCCGACCGGCGGAGCCGGGTTAGCAGCGCCTGCCTCGATCTGGAGCTTGATCAGGCCAGTGACCTTCTTCTTGGGAGCCATCGAATTACCTCTTTCCTGTGGTACCAGAGTGCCGCCACGATGAATAACAGCACCCCGTCCGGATGCTCACGCATGTGGGCCACCGGAGGATGAACGTTTCAAGATGCGCGAAAGCGCACGGCGTTCAAGTTTAGAACACCGTGCGCCCAGCTCAAAATCGCTTTTTAGGAGATGCGCTCGATCTCCGTCGGGGACAGCTCCACCGGGGTCTCGCGGCCGAAGATGGACACCAGGCCCTGCATCTTGCCGGTCTCTGGGTCGATCTCGGAGATGGTGGCGGAGACGGAAGCCAGCGGGCCAGACAGGATGGTGACGGCCTCGCCCACCTCGAAGTCGTGCGCGTAGGCCTTGGCGGCCTCCTTCTCCGGCATGGCCACAACCTGCTCGCCCTCGGAGTCTGCTGCGGAGTCCTCCGGAGAGACCGTCGGATCGTTCGGCATGAGGAACTTAGCCACGTCGCGGATCTTCACCGGGGTAGCGTTGCCCTCGTTGCCCACAAAGGAGGTCACGCCTGGGGTATCGCGGACGACGGACCAGGCGGCGTCGTTAAGCTCCATGCGCACCAGCACGTAGCCCGGCAGCAGCTTGCGCTTAACTACCTTCTTCTTGCCGTCCTTCTTTTCAATGGCCTGCTCGACCGGCACGACGACCTCAAAGATGGAATCCTCCACCTCAAGGGTCTGGGCGCGCATGTCGAGGTTGGTCTTTACCTTGTTCTCATAACCGGAGTAGCACTGGATGATGTACCACTGGCCCGGCTGCTTCTTCAGCTCGCGGGTAAAGGCGCGCAGGCGGGACTTGTACTCGGCGTCTGCGGCAGCGGCGGCGTCTGCCTCAGCGCTTGCCGACGTCTCCCCCGCACCCTCGCCTTCAGCCTCATCCGAGACGCCACCGAGAGCGGCCTCAGCGGCCTTGGTAGCAGCTTCCTTCTCAGCGGCTTCCTTCTCCTCGGCGGACAGTTCCTCCTGCGGCTGCTGGGCTTCCTCAGTAGCCTCGACCGCCTCGGCGGCCTGTTCCTGGACGTTATCGATCATGGCCTGCTCGAGGGAGGTGCCAGTGTTTTCTTCGCTCATTGTCTGCTACTCCAAATTGGTGTTCATTCTTCTAGTCCCCCACCAGGGTACTCGGCGGGACTAGGGCAAAAAGTATCCCGCCGTTTCCCCTAGTCGAGCTAGCGGGAAGGCGGCGGGATGAAAGTATGAGATTAGTTTACTAAGGCGCGAGGATTGCTTCAACTCCAAGGCCGGTCAGCGTGTCCACGCCCCACACCAGAGCGGTGAGGACGATAAGGAAGGCGAAGGTCACCAGAACGTACTGAAGCATTTCCTTGCCGGTAGGCCACACGACCTTCTTCATCTCAGAGACGACTTCACCCGGGAAGGAGCCGACGGATCCGCCGAAAGAATCTTCCTTCTTATCCTCGACGCGCACGACGCGCTTGTCGGTGTAGGAATCAGTAGAGGTGGTCGCTGCGCCAGAGAGCTGACGCTTGCCGGTTGGGCGCGGAGCCCCGGTGCTCGGCTGCTTTTCATCGCTCACGGCGATTCCCTCCTTGGAAGTGATGTGGCAGGGGCGACAGGACTCGAACCTGCAACCTACGGTTTTGGAGACCGTTGCGC
>OJLY01001078.1_pt1 | contig 12517 bp, 11 predicted proteins | sample 1597031 | NCBI WGS metagenome assembly OJLY01 (sample SAMEA3904673, study PRJEB24821) | metagenome | biome: Builtin; feature: hospital; material: surface | place: USA | collected 2013-06-03
CCCTGGTTGTCGCCGCGGGTTCCGGTCAGTCCTACTTTGGCAACGACCACTTCGCTGAGTTTGCCCCAGGCATGAAGACCTTGGACGATGCCCTGGAGCTGCGCTCCCGCATCATCTCGGCGTTTGAGAAGGCAGAGCTTACCGACGACCCCGCAGAGCGCGAGCGCCTGCTCACCTTCATCATCGTTGGTGCCGGCCCAACCGGCGTTGAGCTCACCGGCCAGATTGCCGAATTGGCAAACCGTACCCTCAACGACGTCTACTCCAACTACGGCACCACCTCTGCCAAGATTTACCTGCTCGATGGTGCCCCACAGGTACTGCCGCCATTTGGCAAGCGCCTGGGCCGCAAGGCTCAGCGCACCTTGGAAAAGGAAGGCGTACAGGTTCACCTGAACGCTATGGTGACGGATGTAACCGCGGACACCGTCACCTACAAGGACATGAAGACCGAGGAGGAGACCACCCTGACGGGTGCTACCAAGATCTGGTCTGCTGGTGTGGCCGCTTCCCCACTGGGCAAGATGGTTGCAGAGCAGGCTGGCGTCGAGGCCGACCGCGCAGGTCGCGTCTCCGTCAACGAGGACCTGACCGTAGGCGAGCACAACAACGTCTACATGATCGGTGACATGATCTCCCTCAACCGCCTGCCAGGTCTGGCACAGGTTGCTATCCAGGGTGGCGCGCACGTCGCTAAGCTCATCCAGGCCAAGGTGGACGAGGAATCTACCGCAAACGAGAAGGAAGCTTTCGACTACTTCGACAAGGGCTCCATGGCCATCGTCAAGCGCTTCAACGCCGTCGTTAAGCTGGGCAAGACCGAGTTCGGTGGCTTTGCAGGCTGGGTTGCATGGCTCGGCCTGCACCTGACCTACGTCATTGGTCTGCGCAGCCGCTTGGCCGTGCTGGTTAACTGGGCAACCAATATCCTTTCCCGCGATCGCGGCAACCTGGAGATCACCACCCAGCAGCGCATCGCGCGCAATATCATTAACAAGAACGAGAAGTAATACCTCCTCGCTCGCATCGCCGCCCCACCTGTTGGAAAGCAGGCTCTGGGCGGCGATTTTTATTTTCCCTGGCTACCTGTTGCTAGCGCCGGCGATTCCGCTACTGGGGAGCCCGAACGTCGATTTTCGCACATAGTTTCCGTGACCTTTGTTAGGCTGAGACACGCAACATGGGGTGCCACACACGGTGCGGCTGAGAAATACCCATCGAACCTGCACTCAGTTAGAACTAGCGAAGGGATAGTTGTGGATTATGCTTTTCTGCGCGCACACGACGCTGTGCGCGAGTCCACGCCGCTTATTCAATGTTTGACCAATAAGGTCGTCAGCAACGTCACCGCCAATGCCCTGCTGGCCATCGGGGCTAGCCCGGCAATGGTCGATACGCCAGAGGAATCGCGCGAATTTGCGCAGGTAGCCAGCGGCGTACTCATCAATTGCGGTACGCCCAGCTCAGAGCAATACGGCGGCATGCGCGAGGCCATCACTGGGGCGAACTCCGCGCACACCCCCTGGGTACTTGATCCGGTAGGCGCCGGCGGCCTGAGCCGCCGCACCGACTTCATGCGCGAGGTGCTGCCACTTGGCCCGGGCGCGATCCGTGGCAATGCCTCAGAAATCATTGCCCTCGCAGGAACCGGACGGGGCGGCCGAGGCGTCGAATCTACCGATGGCGTGGAAGCCGCCCTGGATTCGGCAGTAGCACTTTCCAGGGATACCGGCGCTGTCGTGGCCATTTCCGGCCCGCGAGACCTTATCGTCCACGTCGGCGATACAACGCGTGCCGTCTACCTCGAATCAGGGCACCCGATGCTCCAAAACGTCATCGGTACTGGCTGTTCCCTCGGTGCTATCTGCGCCGCATATCTGGCCGCGTGGGAGGATCCTTTCGAAGCGATCATCGCCGCCCACGCGCACGTTGGCGCAGCAGGTAGCGTGGCCGCCGAAAAGCACCACGCCCCCGGCTCCTTTGCCGTCGCTTGGCTGGATGCGCTCTACGATGTCCCAACGGCGGATATTGAGGGCCTGGTCAAGCTCACTGATGCGGAGGAGGTTTAAGTGGCTATTGACTGGACGCTCTACCTAGTCACCGATCCAGATCTAGCTGGCGGGCGAGACAACGTGGTCCCCATCGTGCAGGAGGCTGTGCGCGGCGGTGTAACCGTTGTCCAGCTCCGGGACAAGGAAGCTAGCGATGAACAGATTGAGCGCACGGCCCGCGAGCTGCTGGGCGTACTGGGCGATGTCCCACTATTTATCAATGACCGCGTAGAAGTGGCCGCAAAACTCGGCTGCCACCTGCACATTGGGCAGGATGATATGGCCTTTCGCGAGGCCCGAGAGAAACTGGGTGAGGGCCAGCTTATTGGCTTATCCATCGGCAGTAACGAGGAGCTTGCTGCTATAGCGGACGATGCGCGCCCAGATGTCATTGGCATCGGGCCCGTGCATTCGACTGCAACGAAGAAAAACACCCCGGCCGGCATGGGTACGGCTGCGGCCGCAGCACTCGCTCACGCCGCACGTGAGCGTGGCATCGAATCCGTCGCCATCGGCGGAATCAAGACCCATAATGCGCACGAGCTGGCGGGCAGCGACTTTGCCGGAATTTGCGTAGTCAGCGACATCATGGCGGCCGAGGACCCCGCAGCAGCCGCCGCCCACCTTAAGGAGGCTTTCCATGGCTAAAGGCATCTATCCCCGAGTACTATCCATTGCCGGCACCGATCCCACCGGCGGAGCAGGAATTCAAGCAGATCTGAAATCCATCTCTGCCGCAGGCGGCTACGGCATGAGCGTCGTGACGGCGTTGGTGGCTCAAAACACCCAGGGGGTCCGCAGCGTCCATGTACCACCGGTGGACTTTCTGCAGGAGCAGCTAGACTCCGTCATCGACGATGTGGAGGTTGATGCGGTAAAGATTGGCATGCTTGCCGACGCCGCCATTACCGCCAAGGTCGCAGACTTCCTGCGCCGCCTGCCGGACGATGTTCCCGTGGTACTTGATCCGGTCATGGTGGCCACCAGCGGAGATCGCCTGCTGGAGAAGGAAGCAGAACAGGCCGTGCGCGATCTCTGCTCCCAGGTGGATCTCATCACCCCGAACCTAAAAGAATTGGCAGTCCTTACCCAAACAGACGAGGCGGACAATCTTGAGCAGGCCATTGCCACGGCGAAGGAATGGGCGAAGGCTGCTAATACCGCGGTCGTCGTCAAGGGCGGGCACCTCGATGCCGACATCGCCGATAATGCGGTGGTCAATCCGGATGGGTCTGTGCACCGCGTTGCTTCCAGCCGTGTGGACACGAAGAATACGCATGGTACTGGCTGTTCCCTTTCCTCTGCCCTAGCCACTCGCCTGGGAGCCGGCGATAGTCCCGCGGCAGCTCTAACGTGGTCCACCCAGTGGCTGCATGAGGCAATTGCTAATGCGGATGCGCTTCACGTGGGCAAGGGACACGGACCCGTGGACCACCTGCATCGCTCGCAGCGCCTCATGCAGGCTGCCTCTACCCTGCCCCAGCCGTACTTATCCGGCAGCCTGGTAGAACCGGCAAACGTCGATCAGCCCCGCGTTCCCGCGGCTGGTCCGCACACGCAACGTCTGTGGAACCTAGCTGGGAATCACTGGGAGGCCATCAAGGCTCTACCCTTTATTCGAGCTTTGGGCACGGGAGCGTTGGAGAAGGATGCCTTTGGCTTCTACCTCGACCAAGATGCCCAGTACCTGAATGCTTATTCCAAGGCATTGGCTCGCCTCGCCAGCCAAGCCCCAGAAGCGGCACAGCAGCTGCACTGGGCCGAAGGCGCGCATGATTGCTTGGCGGTGGAGGCCGAGCTGCACCGCGGGTGGCTCGAAAGCGATATCACGACCGCAGCCTCCCGGGTAACCAGCGCCTATACGGATTTCCTGATCCGCTCGACGCATACGGATGACTACGTGGTGGGCGCTGCGGCGGTACTGCCCTGCTACTGGTTATATGCAGAGGTAGGCCTCCACCTCGCAGAATTTGATTCCCCCGAACACCCCTATCACTCATGGCTTTCCATGTACGGCGGCGAGGACTTCCTCAACGGGGTTCGCGCTAGCCTCGATATCGTCGAACAAGCTCTCTCCGCGGCGGATGAGCGCACCCGCCTGCGGGCCGAGCGCGCCTATATCACCGCTAGCCACCATGAGGTCGACTTCTTCGACCAAGCCGATAGGCGCTTTTAGGCCAGCAAGTCCGAACCAGGGCGCGAAAGAACGGCGACGAGGAAGGTGGAATGCTCCGAGAAGAGCTTCATGTCCCACGAGGAGAAAGTGAAGTCGACTCGGTAGCCCACCTTCTGCGCCATGTCGAGGAAATCAGCAAATTCCCAGCCACGGCCTTCGCCAAAACCGGTGACGAGGCGACCACCGGGCTTGAGGGAATTATAGATATTGCGCAGGGCGGGCTCGCGACCTTCCTTTGCTAGAAAGCCCATCACATTGCCTGCGGACACGGCGATATCAAAGGGGCCTTCTGGCACCTCTTCCTCGCACAGATCTCCCACGAACCATTGCCCCTCCGGGAAATCGTGCTCAGCGTGCTCGATAAGAATGGGGTCTACATCGACGCCCACCACGCTGTGGCCACGGCGAAGCAGCTCGCCGCCCACGCGGCCGGTGCCACAGCCGGCATCGAGGATGGTGGAGTTGCGTTCCACCATGGCGTCGATAAGCCGGGCCTCGCCATTGATGTCTTTACCCTGTGCGGCAAGCACCTTCCATTTGCGAGCAAAGTTATGGGAGTGCTCGGGATTAGCTTCGGTTACTTCTTTCCACGTAGGCATAGATTCGATTATATTACCCGGCTTCGGTGTAAGATTTACCCGCTGCGTAAAATCGCCGCCTGCCCATTGGGAAAATACCCGCACTACCGCGCAAAGGAGGCTGAAAAGATGCCATCCGTACCTTCACCCTTTAGGGGCCGCAAGAAACCCGAGCCTCCTAGTAAGCCCACTTCCCTGCCGGTACCGCCGGAGCGCGCCATCGAACACTGCCGCGTCTTTGTGGATGGCGAGGCGCTTCCTGGAGAGTATTCCACCAGCTCCGCGCTGGAAGCCATTGAGGAGTACGGCCGCGGATTTATTTGGGTGGGACTGCATGAGCCCTATGAGTCTCAGATGACCAAGGTGGCCTCCCAGTTTGGCATCCACGAACTTATCGTGGAAGACGCCGTTATGGCCCATCAACGCCCGAAACTCGAGCGCTACGATGATCAGCTCTTCGTGGTCGCGCGTTCCGTGAACTACCGCGATCATGATGAGGTCACGGATAAGCGCCAGATCATTTCCACCGGCGAGATCCAGATGATCATGGGCTCCAACTTCATCATCACCGTGCGCCACGGCGCAAAGCTGCCCAACCTGGCTTATACGGTGGAAGATGAGCAGGACTTGGTAGAGCTTGGCCCGGTGGCCATGGCCTGGAAGATCCTGGATATGATGGTGGACCGCTACTCGGAGATTTCCCGTCTTATCAGCATCGAGGTCGATGAGCTGGAAGAAGAAATCTTCACCCCGAACCTCAAATTTGATGTAGACCGCATCTACATGTTCAAGCGTGAGGTGCTGGAGATGAAGCATGCCATTGACCCGCTCTCGGTGGCACTGAAATCCATGGTTTCTGACCACAAGGATTTAATTTCCAAACAATTGCGCTCCTACCTGCGAGATGTCAACGACCATGAGCTCGTGGTCAAGGACCAAGTATCCAGCTTCGATGAGCGCCTTACCTCGCTTATCGACGCCTCGGTAGCCAAGGTAACGATGCAACAGAACTCGGATATGCGCACCATTTCCGCGGTCGTTGGCATGTGGGCCGCGCCTACCTTGGTGGCGGGTATCTACGGAATGAACTTCGATATCATGCCGGAGCTGCACTGGGCGCTAGGATACCCCATGGCTATCATCATCATGATCTTGGTCGTTGTGGGCCTGTGGGCGTGGTTCCGCAAGAACCACTGGCTCTAAACCCTCCGGTACGCTCGTGCACTATGAGCGATATCACTGTTTACGGCGCTACCGGGCTGGTCGGCCAATTGGTGGCGCGCTTCCTTGCCTCGATTAACGCGCCCTCTGTAACTCTGGCCGGCCGGAACCGACCGGTGTTAGCCGCGCTGCGCGATGAACTCAATCCGCACTGGGACATCGCCATCGCCGCCGCCGATGATGCTGACGCTGTGGAGCGCATGGTGGAGGGCACCAAGGTGCTAATTACCGTGGTCGGCCCCTACAGCCTGTATGGCGGCCACGTGGTTGCCGCCTGCGCGCGCCATGGCGTGGACTATGTTGACCTCTGCGGCGAGGTTCCCTTTATTCGCCGCAGCATCGATTCCCACCACGCTACCGCCCAATCCACAGGTGCGCGCATCGTTCACTCCTGCGGCTTTGATTCCGTGCCCTCGGATATTGGCATGCTCAATCTCTACCAGGCGGCAGGAAAGCCGTTTGCACGGGTGCAGATGGTCGTCGACAAGCTCAAAGGCGGAATCTCACCGGGCACCATCGAGTCTTCCCTGCAGGTCTCGCACGCAGCGCACGCGGATAAAGAGGTAGCCCGCAACCTGCACAATCCTTACTCACTGGACCCGGACCCCAAGGCCGGGCCACGCTTAGACGGCCTCCAGAAAGACTTCGAAATTAAAGAGGTCGACGGTGTGGGCTGGGTAGGACCATTTTTTATGTCCATGTTCAATACCCGTGTGGTGCGCCGCTCAAACGCTCTGCTGGGGCGCGCGTGGGGAGCGCGCCTGTTTTACAAGGAAGCATGGTGGGCTGGCACCGGTCTTCCCGGTCGCGCCCGCGCCTATGGGCTGGCGCTCGCCACCAAGGTACTTTTTGATGGCACTCAGTCGCGCCTGCGCCCGCTGGTGGAAAAAATCCTGCCCAAACCCGGCCCTAAGGGCGCGCATTTCCAGGTCAGCCACCACGGCATTACCGAAGATGGCCAACGCTGGCGAGCAACTGTGTCGGCACAAGGCGACCCAGGCTATGAAGTCACCGCAATGATGCTGAGCCAGGCTGCTCTCTGCTTGCTCGATTCGCGCTCCGGTACTAGCCACGCAGGCGGCGTACTCACCCCGGCCACCGGGCTTGGAAAGCCCTATCTTGAGCGGCTAAACTCCCACGGCATGTCTTTTACCGCCGCTCGGGTGGACTAGCGCAGAATCATAGTGCGCAAGGTGGTGCGGGCGATAAGCTCGCGGCCTTGCCGCATCTCGACGCTCCACACGTGGGTGCGGCCGCCTAGCTGCACCGGCGTGGCCACGGCTTCCAACTCGCCCTCGCCTGTGGAGCGAATGAAGTCGCTGGAGTTATTGACGCCGACTGCGGGGGCGTCGGCAGCCGCAACGCTGGCAATGGAGGCCACGGTTTCTGCGATGGAACAATACAACCCGCCGTTGGCTACTCCCCAAGGTTGGTGATGCTCCGGCAGCACCTGCAGTTTCGCACGGGCCTCGCGCGGGCCCACGTGGGTGAACTGCAGTCCTAGCAATTCTGCAAGGCCGCCGTTTAAGGCATTGAGAGACTCCAGTTCTTCTGCGTTGAGCACTCGCGTATGCGCGAGGTGGAGCAAGTCATTGAGTTTCTGCGTATCCGACATAGTCCACCAGCCTAGCCATTGATGCCAGCCTCGCAGCCTAGTGACGTAGGATAGGCAGCATGACTGATAAGAATGAACTTGCTCAGATTGGCGTCGTGGGATTGGCGGTCATGGGCTCTAATTTGGCCCGTAACTTTGCCCGCAACGGCAATACCGTAGCGGTGTATAACCGCAGCCCTGAAAAGACTCATGCACTCATTGAGGCCCACGGCGAGGAAGGCAACTTCGTGCCCTCGGAAACCATCGAGGACTTTGTGGCTTCCTTGGAGCGCCCGCGCAAGGCAATCATTATGGTCAAGGCTGGCAAGGCCACCGATGCCGTCATCGATCAGCTGGCCGAGGCCATGGATGAGGGCGATATCATCATCGACGGCGGCAATGCTTTGTTCACTGACACCATTCGCCGCGAGAAGGACGTAGCCGCCCGCGGCAAGCACTTCGTCGGCGCCGGAATCTCCGGCGGCGAGGAGGGCGCGCTCAACGGTCCGGCCATCATGCCTGGCGGCCCCAAGGAATCGTGGGAGACCCTCGGCCCGATTCTTGAGTCCATTGCCGCCAACGTGGACGGCACTCCGTGTGTAACCCACATTGGTGCGGACGGCGCCGGCCACTTTGTCAAGATGGTCCACAATGGTATCGAGTATGCCGATATGCAGGTCATCGGCGAGGCTTATCAGCTGCTGCGCTATGGCGCGGGCATGGAACCGGCCGAAATCGCAGAGGTGTTCCGCGAATGGAACTCCGGCGACCTTGATTCCTACCTCATTGAAATCACCGCCGAGGTTCTGGCCCAAAAGGATCCGGAGACTGGCGCCCCGCTTGTCGACGTCATCGTGGACGCTGCCGGCCAGAAGGGCACCGGCCGCTGGACCGCCATCAACGGCCTAGAGCTCGGCGTTCCGATTACCGGTATTGCCGAATCCGTCTTCGCCCGCGCGCTGTCCTCCTCCACCGCGCAGCGCAGCGCAGCGCAAGAAGGCCAGCTTCCCGCCGGCACCATCAAGGCGCTGGACGTGGACAAGGCAGATTTCATCGAGGATGTGCGCCGCGCGCTCTACGCTGCCAAGCTCATTGCCTACTCCCAGGGCTTTGACGAGATTAAGGCTGGGTCCGAAGAATTCGGTTGGGACGTTGACCCGCGCGATCTAGCAACCATCTGGCGCGGCGGCTGCATCATCCGCGCCAAGTTCTTGGATCGCATCCGCGCAGCCTACGACAATAATGCGGACCTGCCCGCCCTCATTCTCGACCCCTACTTCAAGGGCGAGCTGGAAGACCTCATCGACCCTTGGCGCCGCGTGGTCGTCGCCGCTACCCAGCTGGGACTTCCGGCACCGGTCTTTGCGTCGTCCCTCTCCTACTACGACAGCCTGCGTGCCGAGCGCCTGCCGGCCGCTCTCATCCAGGGCCAGCGAGATTTCTTCGGCGCCCACACCTTCAAGCGCACCGACAAACCAGGTACCTTCCACATTGAGTGGTCCGGTGACCGCAGCCTGACCCAAACCGACTAGATTCGCAGTGACGTGATTAGGGGCCCTTCGGGGCCCTTTCGCCTTTTCCAAGCAGGTCTTTCTCATGGAATGCGGCGATCCGCCGCGCTGCCGATAGGATGGGAAAGCGATGACTACCTTTGCCGATCTCGGCCTTCCCCAGCGCCTAGTACACGTTCTGCACAACGAAGGCATTACCGAACCGTTTCCTATTCAAAAAGCCGCGATTCCCGACGCCCTGGCCGGCAAAGACGTACTCGGCCGCGGCCCTACCGGGTCGGGCAAGACCTATACCTTTGGCTTGCCCATACTTGCCCGCCTTGCCGGAACAGGTGCATCCAAGCCTGCTCATCCCCGTGCGCTTATCCTCGCCCCGACCCGCGAGTTGGCCACTCAGATTCACCAGCGCCTTGATGAACCAGCGGCAACGCTGGGCTTAAGAATGCTCGCTGTCGTGGGCGGGGTAAATATCAATCACCATATCCGCTCCCTCGCCCGCCCCGTCGATGTACTTGTCGCTACCCCTGGCCGTGCCCAGGATCTAATTGACCAGGGCAAGCTGCATTTGGATGCGGTCCAGATCACTGCGCTGGATGAAGCCGACCAGATGGCCGATATGGGCTTTTTGCCTCAGGTACGCAAGCTTCTGCGCCTAAGTCCGGCGCAAGGCCAGCGCTTGCTGTTTTCGGCGACGCTTGACGGCGACGTCAACAAGCTGGTGGAGCAATTCCTCCACGATCCGGTGGTCCACTCCACCGCCCCGGTGCAAGCTGCAGTGGATTCCATGTCCCATCACCTCTTTTTCGTTGGCGAGCGTCCCGCCCGCAACGAGGTGGTGCTACGCATTGCTGCCCGCCAAGGCAAAACCATCATGTTCATGCGCACCAAGCACGGCGTGGACAGGCAGGTCAAGAAATTGCGTCGCTCCGGCATCAATGCTTATCCATTGCATGGCGATAAAGGCCAAGGCGCCCGTACCCGCGCAATCGAAGGCTTCGCCGATGGCAGCATCCCAGTCTTGGTCGCCACCGATATTGCCGCCCGCGGCATCGATATTGCGGACGTTTCACTCGTTGTTCACGTCGACCCGCCCGCGGAGCACAAAGCCTATCTCCATCGCGCCGGCCGCACGGCACGCGGCGGTGCTGCGGGTACCGTGATCACTTTGGTCATGGATGAACAACGCAAAGAAGTAGCCTCTCTCATTAAGAAGGCCGGGGTCACGGCTACAGAGCACGATATTTCTCACCGTGACAATCCTGCAGGTGCGCCGGTACTTAAGGAAATTTCGGGTGCTCGCAAGCCCAATGGCCCTGCCCTTCCCCCACCCGGGCAGGGCGCGCCCCAGAAACCGGCGAAATCTGTCAAGAAGTCCAACTCTCAACGCCGCCGCTCGGGTGGCAACGTCGCCCGCCGCCGACGCCGTTAAGTCAAGGAGGTAAACGCTCATGCGCATCTTGAGCCCTGAGGAATGGAGTGCTCAACAGCATGAACACGAAAAACAAGCCACCGACCGCTTGGAGCGCTTCCGACATCCTGGCAGCTACCACCCTGTTTTCGATTTTCTCTTTGAGTACTACCCCGTACGCCCTTCTCACCTAAAGCGCTGGCACCCAGGTGTAGGAACTGCGCTAACGGGCACTCCTCCGCACGCTGAATGGCGGGATTACCACGCCACCTCAGACGGCATCACCGTCGACATCGGCAGCTTTCTAGAGCGTCGTGGTGACTCGGTTCGGTATATTTCTAACCTGCTTCGGCGTTCCGCTACCAATCCGGCCCACTTTGACTGCTTCGGTCTGCATGAATGGGCAATGGTCTACCACACGGATTCCCCGCGCCATTCGCTGCCCTTGCGGCTCGGTGCGGACGGCACCAACCGGGTTGTCGATGAGCATTCAATTAAGTGTTCTCATTATGATGCCTTCCGGTTCTTTACTCCTCCCGCTCGGCCTCTTAACCTCACTGTCCTGCATCGTGAAGATCAGCCCGACAATGACCAGGCAGGCTGCGTACACGTCACAATGGATTTATATAAGTGGGCCTGGAAGCTGGGACCACTAGTTCCAGGCGAACTTTTCCTTGAGTGCCTGGATCTGGCGATTGAAGCGCGCATTCTTGACATGGAGGCATCTCCTTATGACTGCCGTGACTGGGGACTTGGCGTCGTGCCCATCGAAACACCTGAGGGCAAAGCCGAATACGTCTCGAGGCAAAGAACGCTGGCGCACAAAGCTGAACCACTGCGAGACCGGCTTGTCGCAGTGATAGATCAGGCACTTGCCCCGCTAGAATAAGCCACTAACAACGGCAGTTTGCTTGGGAGGAAGACACCACATGGCACGGCATTCAAACGGGAAAAATAGCTTCGCAGTAGCGGGATGGGTTATTGCGGTGGCTATTATCGCGCTGCTGGCCATAATCGCCCTGGTTGCCTTCCTTTTACGCGGCGCGGGCGACGACGACGGCGAAGATTCCGCCGCACCCGCCGCAGTGGAAACCAGCACCGAGGCTGCACCGGAAACCAGCACGGCAGCTGCTTCCAGTGCTTCCACGTCCGCTGCGCCTACGAGCTCTTCGTCCCCGAAGAGCTCCGCTCCAGCGACGAGTTCCGCAGCAGCTCCCAAGCCCGATGTGACGATGGCGGCAAATACGCTCCTGCTCTTGGATACCTCTACGGCCATGGCGCCGATGTACGGCCATGTATCCAAAGCCTTGGGCACCACTGCTTCTGACCTAGCCGCTGACGGCGGAGCAGTTTCTTTGTGGAACTACTCCTCTCCTATCTCTGAAACCGCCACGGTTGGGTTCCGACAAAACCTGGGCTTTGGCGATGGCAACGCTGTATCCGGCACGCTCAGTGGCTTTGGAACTGGCGGTGTTCCGCAAACGCGCAGCGCAGTGGTAGCGGCAGTAGCCAATGCCGCCGACCAAGCTGCAGGCAGCGGCGATAAGGCACGCGTGCTCGTCGTAACTACTGGCACCGAGCAAGACATGGATGATGCTCAATTCACGTCCGCTCTTGAAGACGCCGCCTCCAAGGACGTTTCCCTCAGCGTCGTCCATGTCGGTGAAGGCAATGTCGATGCCGCACTGAAGTCCGCAGCCGATAGCTTCACTTCCGTTGACTCCGCCGATGAGACCCAGCTTTCGGGAGCAATCAACAAGGCCGCCGGCATTTAACAAGGAACCGATTTTTCCCCAGCACCGTACGAAGTCTCGTGCGGTGCTTTAATTTTTGCCCTCAAAAAGACTAGAGCTCTCATACACAGCCCACCCACGGGGCACTTCACCCGATTTAAGCTCAAGGCCGGCACGGGCTCTAAGGCAGTGTCAGATGCGAGTTTTTGGTACCGGTGTTCTGGGGACTCGGTACTGTCGTGTTC
>OJLY01001081.1_pt1 | contig 12503 bp, 11 predicted proteins | sample 1597031 | NCBI WGS metagenome assembly OJLY01 (sample SAMEA3904673, study PRJEB24821) | metagenome | biome: Builtin; feature: hospital; material: surface | place: USA | collected 2013-06-03
ACGAGATGTAGAGAGGTCTCGTGGGCTCGGAGATGTGTATAAGAGACAGAGCCACTGCCACATTCAAAGATTCCGCCTGACCTGGCATGGGAATATAGACCCTTTCTGTCGCTCTTTGTAAAAAGGTCTCACTAACCCCTTGGCCTTCATTTCCTACGACCAGGACGCCTTTTTTTCCAGTAAGATATTGATAAGACTGGGCTTGTCGGTGTAAGGCTGAGGCATAGATCGGCAGCTGACTTTCTCGAATAGCCTCTAAGATTTGATCATTTCTCCAACCATGTAGGATCGGCAAATGCCATAATGAACCTTGGCTAGATCGAATAACTTTATCATTATATAAATCGGCACACCCTTGATTTAACACGACACCCGATAAGCCAGCAGCATCAGCTGTGCGAATAAGGGTACCTAGATTTCCAGGATCTTGAACGCCATCACACAAGAGATAGCGGTCTCCCTTCAGGCCAAAATGACTGGTCCCTGGTATTTGAAGGACTGCCATAATCCCTTGGGATTGCTGAGTCATGGCTAAGGTATCAAAGGCCTCTTTTGACAATTGAATCACTCGATCGTCATCGATACCCTCAATAAGCCCTAATTCATCCACCCAATCCTCACGAATGAGGAGCCACTCCATGACTTGGCTAGTTTTTAAAGCTTCTTGAATCAAATGAGGCCCTTCAATAAGATAGGCTCCTGCTTGCTTGCGACCTTTAGCAGTTTGGAGTTTACGCCAGCCCTTTACTCGGTCATTATTTTTTGATTGAATCCATTCCATGACCTTCCTCCTTATCCATTATAAATTGAACAGCGCCTCAAGCTTTCAACTTGAAGCGCTGTTTTTTGAATTGCAAAATCTTAACAAGCCAAGCGGTAAATAGCTTCAGCATAAATCGCGGTTGCACGAAGCAAGTCTTCTAATGCTAAGAATTCATTGGCTTGGTGCATGGTATCAATCGAATCAGGGAACAAGGCCCCATAGGCTACCCCACGTTTCATTAAACGACCATATGTTCCACCACCAATACACTTTTCATGCGCTTCAAGACCTGTTTGGTGATGGTATACATCGAGCAGTGTTTTCACCAGATGGTCATCAGCTGGCACATAATGCGGCTCTTTAGCATGCGACATCTTGATTTCTAGATTCAGATTAGCTAGGGATTTCTCAATTTGTCCCTTGATCTTATCAGAGTCCGTTCCTTTTGGATAGCGGAAGTTGCAATCAACAAAGCCACCCTCTTCTTCATCATAACGAATGATACCCACATTCATTGAGAGAGCCCCCATCGTTTCATCAGTAATCGCTACACCTAAACGACGTCCTTCGAAGTCAATATGCAAAATTTCTCCAACTAATTGTGAGAAATCTTGGGCTGCTTGATTATCAAAGGCATAATTTTTTAAGAAATTAGCTAAATAAGTTCCTGCATTCTCTCCAACTTCTGGCGTTGAACCGTGTCCGGCCTTACCCACTAGCTCTATGTGCAAGCCATCCGCTTCAACCTGAGCTTTACCACTCACTGGTAGATCTTTAAGATAAGCCTCGAATGCCGTCTTAGCTTGGTCATTATTCGAAAAATCAACCACAGCACTCGCATCTTGTGGCACCATGTTGGCTCGAATCCCAGCTTCTAACTTAATTAAGTGGGCTTGACCTTCTTTTGATTCACCTTTAGCTAGGCTAATTAAGGCAGAGACATTTCCCTTTTCACCGTTAATAATAGGGAATTGAGCGTCTGGTGAAAATCCATAATCCGGCATTTTTTCCACTTTGGCATAATGATCCATACATTGCCAGCCAGACTCTTCGTCAGTTCCAACAATTAGATGAATACTCTGCTTAAATTCTGCCCCCAATTCACGCAATAATTTAAGGGCGAAATAAGCTGCTACCGTAGGTCCCTTATCATCGGAGGAACCCCGAGCATAGATCCGCCCCTCTTTAATAACAGGTTCATATGGATCCGTATCCCAACCAGTTCCTTCAGGCACAACGTCCATATGACCTAAAATACCCAGGACTTCTTCCCCTTGACCGGCTTCTAACCGTCCAACAAGTGGACCGAATTGCTTCGTTTCAAAACCATCTTCCCTAGCCATTGCTAGAAATTCTTCTAGGGCTTTCAAAGGTCCAGGCCCTACTGGAGCTTCCTCGCTCGCTTTATCATCTTCACGGACTGAACGAATCTTCAATAAGCGGAACAGATCAGCCAAGAGATCTTCTTGTCGTTTTTCCACTTCTTCTAACCAATTAATATGATCAAGATTTGTCATATAATCCCTCCTTATAATTCGAATAAATAAAACCTGAATACGGTACCATTATATCATAGTTACTGGAAGCTCTTCAATGTTGATTCTCCTAAACCAATGATCAAATATAAAAAGAGTGTATTTATCAAGTATCTGAATAATACAAGGCCAAAATCTGTGACCTTGATACAAGACTGAAGGCTTGCTACACACATAAAAAACCGACTTTTGAGGCGACGAAAAAATCACCGCATCAAAAGCCGGTTAATCATTAACTACGCTTCTTTTAAGACCTGTGCAATTTCGCTCATTTCTTCTTCAAGCAAGGTTCGAACATCGAACTGTACTGCATCCTGATGAATGCGAGCAATAATCGGTTTGGCTTGACCTCGTAAGTAACTTTCTAATTGGGCAGCCGACCAAGTTGGGTGCTGCACCTGTACTAAAACGGTCGGCAAAGTAGCTCCTGGATAGGACCCTCCTCCAATTTGAGATTGCCCAGCTAGGCAGTCAACTTGCCAATCTGGTAAGAGGCTTTGAATTTGATGCTTCAAAGACTCTGCTTTGACTTCTAATTCCTCTAAAGATTGACTGATCTTTTGCAGAACCGGAATTTTTTCTAAAGCGATCTCGTCCTTTAAATATTGTCGCATGGTCACTTCCAGGGCAGTTAAGGTTACCTTATCGGTCCGCAAAGCCCGCGTCAAAGGATGCGCCCGTAATTTATCCAGCAAGACCTTTTTACCCACAATAATACCGGCTTGAGGGCCTCCTAATAACTTATCTCCTGAAAAGGTCACAATATCATAACCAGCTGCAATCGACTCTTGAACTGTTGGTTCATAGGGCAAACCAAATTGCCGCATATCCATAAAGAGTCCGGACCCCAAGTCATTAAGAGCTAGAAGTCCACGATCATGAGCTAGTTGTACCAGGTCAGCGGAATCAACCTTTTCAGTGAACCCTACCAGTGCAAAGTTAGAGGTATGTACCCGCAAAATAGCCCCAGTATTCTCATTGATGGCCGCTTCATAATCGCTTAAATGTTCCTTATTAGTGGCACCAACCTCATGTAAGATGGCTCCACCTTGAGTGATCACATCTGGGATTCTAAAGGATCCCCCAATCTCAACTAATTCACCGCGAGAAATTAAGACTTCTTGATTAGCTGTTAAAGCCGATAACATCAATAAAACAGCCGCCGCATTATTATTAACTACTAATGCATCTTCCGCACCTGTGATCTGCTTCAAGACATCCTTTAGATGACTATAACGAGATCCCCGACTACCAGCTTCCAGATCATACTCTAAATTCGAATAAGAATAGGAAATCGCATGGATAGCCTCCACTGCCTCTTGAGACAAGGGTGCTCGACCTAAATTAGTATGTAGAACGGTACCAGTAGCATTGATAACTGGCTTCAAAGAAGGCTGAATCCGCTCCTGCAAGGCTTGATCAATTTGAGATACTACTTGATCAAAGGCGACTTGACCTTCATCCTTCAATTCTCCTTGAAGAATCGCTTGCCTTAATCGATCAATCTCGACTTGGATCGTCTCCTTGATATAAGCCCCGGCCAATTGGTCCTGCCACTGGCTAATCCGGTCATCAGCCAAGACCTTATCCACTTTGGGTAAGTTTGCTAATAAATGTTTCATGATAACTTGGCCTCCTCAATGCTCTCAGCATACTTGGGATTAAGAATTCGATGATCTTCTACCCGTTTAGTGATGCCCCGCTTGTCAAAATTATCCAAGATCAACAAGGCGTATTTACGGCTAGTTCCCAATAAATTACGGAAGTCAGCCAGTTCAATGACTCCATGATCTTGACAATACTCCGCTAGTCGATCCAAAGCTTCATTGTAATAGACCGTTCGAATCTCAGTTTGCTTATCTAAACGATAAAATTCATTATTCTTACGCATTTGTAAATAGACTTCTCGCTTAACCTTATCTTTGCCTACCACTTCTTCAAAAGTCAATGGTGCAAATGGATTCTCGGCTAATTGTTGAGTGATCGCTTCATAAGCCTTGGCTTGTTGCGGTGAAATAGCTATTTGATAACCTGCCAACTTAATAAGGTCGCCATCAATTTCAAGCTTTTCTGCATCAACCAAGCTCTGAATGATGGCATTTAATTCCTTGGCAGGCAACTTAGAAAAGTTAGATCGAAATTCTTCCAGAGCCATTCCTGCATCCATATTGCGTTCTTTATGATAGGTCTCCAAGAGCTGGATCATATTCTCAGCTAATTGATCATAAGAGGACTTGGCCATATAAAATTGGCCAAATTTCAACAAATGACCACTCTCCATTAACTCGGCAACATAGCCTTCAACGGCCTTCATTTCTTCACCTAAATAATCAGACATCTCTTTGACAGAAGTAAATCCAGTCGAACGATTAGCCAAGAAATCAAGGAGAACATCCACTGTCGAACCGGTTTCCATGACTTCTAGGGACTCAATGACTTCCTGGTTGAATCGTTTATGCTTTTTAGGCGTTGCATCTAATACTTCGCCCCCGCCAATAGTAACGACTGGCGAAAAGTTACGCAAGATAAAGCGGTCACCCTTCTTAACAGCAATTTGTTCTTCAAGCCGAAGTTGAATAAAGGCCTCTTCACCCGGCATAATCCGTTCAACCCCAATCGGTACTAGCCGACCAATCACTTCGCGCGTTCCAATATGTACATGGACGCGGTCCCATAATTCCATGGGTTGGCTGGCCTCTTTAAGGCATCGAACCTTGGCATCAATCATATAAGATGCCTCTAGCGGGGCTGCCGATAGAACATCTCCCCGCCCAACTTGATCCAAATCAACCTTGGTCAAATTGAGGGCGGTACGATTCCCAGCATGAGCAATTTTTTGATCTTGTTCATGAATCTGGATTGTCCGGATCCGGGTAGGAATCCCCACCGGATAAATGGTCATTTCATCTCCCACTTCAATTGCACCATCAATCAAGGTTCCAGTTACTACCGTTCCAAAGCCCTTGACTGAAAAAGCACGGTCAACATTCAAGCGTCCCGGCAAATCTTCAGCTTTCCGCTGAATATGATCCACCCGGTCTTGGATCAATGCCTTCAGCTCGTCAATGCCAATCCCAGCTACTGCATCCGTCTCAACAATCGGACTATTTTCAAGTTTACTTCCTTTGAACTGCTCACGAATATCCTCATAGACTAATTCTTTGAGGTCGGCATCCACACTAGCTACCTTGGTCAGAACAATGATAAAATCATCCACCCCTAAAAGGCTTAAGACAGCTACGTGTTCCTTGGTTTGAGGCATAATTCCTTCATTGACATCAATCACTAGTAGGGCCAAATCAATTCCAGCCGCCCCAGCTAACATATTTTTTATAAACTTTTCATGGCCAGGAACGTCCACAATCCCGACCCGCTCACCATTTTCTAAATCAATATAGGCAAAACCCAAATTGATAGAAAGGCCACGCTGCTTTTCCTCTCTAGTCGTATCGGTTTCGATACCGGTGAGGGCTTTAATCAGCGTGGTCTTCCCATGATCAATATGACCTGCCGTTCCTATTACGACATTTTTCATGCACGATTCCTCGTCGACGCTCTATGCAGGATATACAACTTTAGCTGCTGTGCGTTGGGCATCCAAGATATAACGCATATTGGTTTCTTCACCCACAGCTAAGTGATCTTTCATTTCATAGAAAGAAGTACAGGTTCCACAAGCTTTCACCGATACGCCTTTATCAGCCAGGCTTTGTAGATCTTCAACGGTATCTGCGCCTTCTTTAGCCAATAAGACTCCCCCATTATATAAGATGACTTCCTTAGGAAGCTCTTCTGCTTGTGCTAATACACTCACAAAAGATTTCATCAAGGTATGTCCTAAATCATCATTTCCACTACCTAATTTATCACTGTTAATAACTACGATATATTCTGCCATTGTACATTTCCTTTCTTATTTTACAATAATTGCCTTGTCTTGTTGTTGTGTAATATAACCAATGTGGGCAGCTTGGATATTGGCTTTCTGATAAGCTTGCATAATACCGTCTAATTGATCTTCAGGAACAGTAATTAATAAACCACCCGAAGTCTGAGGATCAAAGAGGATTTCTTCCATCGCTGGATCAGCTATATGGAAATCAATCTGGTCCTCATAGTATTGGCGGTTACGCTTAGCACCACCCGTTGTCAAATTAGCTCGGGCTGCTTCATAAGCTCCTTCAATGTAAGGAATCTTAGCGGCTTCCACTTCAGCTGAAGCGTGACCTTCAACCATTTCAATCATATGGCCTAAAATACCAAATCCGGTAATATCCGTACAAGCAGTCACTTGATAATCTAACATAATCTCGGCTGCATATTTATTCAAGGTGGTCATAAATTGAATTGCCTCATCAAATGCTGCTTGAGAAATCAAGTTCTTATTATGGGCTGTGGTAACAATCCCGACACCTAGTTTCTTGGTTGCAATCAGGGCGTCCCCTGGTTTACAGCCGTTGTTGGTCACAATCTTATCAGGATGAACGACACCTGCTACCGCCAAGCCATAGAGTGGCTTGCTTTGACGAATGGTATGTCCCCCAGCAAGTACCCCACCAGCTTCAAGCACCTTTTCAGCGCCTCCCTTTAGAATTTGAGCTAGATTATCTAAAGGCTGGGTGTTATCTGGATAGCCTACAAGATTTAAAGCGGTAATCACTTTCCCACCCATCGAATAAACATCCGAAAGGGCATTGGTTGCTGCAATCCGACCAAAATCATAAGGATCTTTCACCATTGAAGGGAAGAAATCGGTTGTTTGAATCACGGCTACATCCGGAGACACTTGATAAACCGCTGCGTCATCGCTGGAATCATAACCCACTAAAAGATTGGGATCAAATTGTTTAGGTAAACCGCCTAAAATTTCAGACAAACTGCCTGGTCCTATCTTGGCGTTTCACCCACCACAAATTTCTAGTTCGGTAACCTCTTTATGTTTATCTACCATTATATCCCTCTTTTCTTTAACTTTATATTTCCATTATACAACGAATAACAAATAATTTCAGCGCTTGGGCTCATAAAGTCTACTCTTTTATATAATCGAGCCTTGAATTATCATAGTAGGCAAAGGCCTATGCAAGCTAGCTCAATTGTCTGACCCTAACAAAAAAAGCTAAGCCTGCAGGCTTAGCTTAAGATTAAAGGAATTAGAAGTCTAATTTTTCTGATTTAACGCGACCTTTTTCATTTACGAAGTAGCGGTCAACACGATCAGTGAAAGGCACAGCAGAAGCTCCGGTACCATCTTTACGTAAAGATACTTGTAAGACTTTGTGGTCAAAGCCTTCAACTTCTTTAAGTACACCCTTCATGACTTTAAGGATTGAAACTGGAGTTTCAGGTTCTTTAAGTGTTACGAAAGCTTTACCCTTCTTCAAGGCTTCACCTACTAATGTTTCAACTTCTTCAGCTGGTGCGCCAAAGATAAGATAGTATTCGCCATCTTTTTCTAAGTCTTCTGCTTTACGCACTTGAACAGAATCATGTTTTTTCTTAGCTAATTGCATGATGTTAGCCATCAAAGGACGTGATCCAGTTGAACGGTGTCCAGCAATAATCACTGATTCCTTGTTATCGAAAGCTTCTTCGATATATTGAGCAACTTGTTCATTAAAAAGACCTTGATCTACAAACTTTTGTAATACAGCATCCATTAATTAAAACCTCCATAACATTTCATTACTTACTATCTATACAATAGCACAATTTCCATCAAAATGAAAGTCTATCGCAAAATCTATGGAAAAGTATACCAGGTCCAGTGAGTCTCTTTTAGCATCTTTCCTGACGATCGCTATCCGATTCTATCATTGATTATTATCTAGCCCTAGTAATTACTCCATCCGGTCTATACAAGCATAAAAAATAGCCAGCTGTTAAACAACTGGCTAGCTAATATTCCTGGCGGGAACGTGTGAGAATCGAACTCACCCAAGACGCTCTTAACGCCTCATACTGGTTTTGAAGACCAGAGGGCACACCAGAACCCATCCGCTCCCTTTAACGGCTTTCTCAAGCACGCTTAACATATTAGCAATTCTGACCGATAAAATCAAGTATTAAGTTGAAAATTAAAATCTTTCCAAAAAGAAAAGCCCCGAGTTATATTGGCCCTATAAATCCTCCTTTATAGTACTGCGTTGCCCCCAAATAGTTAGATTGAAAGCCCAAATTTTGAGTTTTTTCTGGCTAAGTAACATTTAGATAGAAAGCTTCAAATGACAACTGATGATAATAAAGTTAAAGAGGAAATAAACGATTAGCGAAGAAATAAAATGTCTAGAAATTAATCTTACAAGGATGGAGTCATAATTATCAAATTTTAGCTTAAAAAATATTCAGATCAAAAACAAGACCGCTTACATTATCGAAAGATATCTAGATATGATATAATGATAGTTGAATACGGAGTTAAATGATCTCGAAACGACTATATAGTTAACAATAAATAATCCGATCAATTTAATAAAAACTGTCGACCTAGACTATAACCTTGTTAGAAATTTTCTTGGGATTATAAAACAAGTAAGTAGTAGTTCGAGTAACGATCCTGAATTATACCCATTCTATCGACTCTGGCAATTAATTATTTTCGATTTAAGTAAGAAAGAAGGGATCCTGTGAGTTCAATCTATGATTTTTACCCCAAAGAATACTACACTCCCATGCCAGAAATGCATAATGAAAGTATCCCGGTAACGGCAGGCTGTAATTATAATTTTTGTAAGTTTTGTGATTTGAACGGCTTACTCAAATATCAAGAATTCGAACTAGCAGATATTAAACACTACATTAAAGAGCGTGCTAAATTTTATGAAGGAAAAAGATATGTCCCTAAAAAGTTCACCCTGCTTGAAGGCAATGCCCTTTGTGTACCCACTCAGCGCCTACTCGAGATTATGCATTGCATCCATGATTCCTTTCCCCAAGTGGATTATATTTCTACTTTTGCACGGTCTAAGGATATTTTAGACAAGCCCATAAAAGATCTGGCCCTACTAAAGGAAGCTGGCTTAGACCGGATTTCTATTGGAATCGAATCCGGTTCGGATCAGGTTTTGCATTTCCAACGTAAGGGAGTCACAGCCAACCACCAATTGCAGGCCTTAAAAAAATTAGAAGCCTTAGACATCCACTATACTTGTTATATTATGGTCGGCCTAGGTGGACAAGAATTAAGCCAGGAACATGCTGACAAAACCGCTGAGTTCTTAAATCAAGTTCAGCCCGATGAACTCACCGTTGTCACCATGGTCCTCTTCAAGGGGGCTGACCTGGTAAAGGATGTCATCTCAGGACGCTTCAAACGCCTAAAACCTAGCCAAACCGTCCTTGAAGAAATCCGACTCCTAGAAAAATTAGACTTAAAGTCCATTTTCAATGCCAGTCATCCCACCAATCTTATACCTGTTAAAGGGATGATCCTGCAACAAAAAGACGTCTTAATTCAGAAGCTCAAAGAAGGCTACTTAACTAGTCTTGAAGCTACGCGAAAGACAGATTACTATCAAGGAAGCAAATGGCATCAACTATCCAAAGAAATTGGTCTAGACCAGGCCTTAAAAGGTCAATGAGCCTACAAGAGGTCCTCGTTCTTTATAAGAGAGCGAGGATTTTTCTTTAACCACATCGTTAAATTTCGATTACTCGTAGCTCAATAATAGATTCATTAACCCCGGCCAAATATGGCTGCCTAGCAAAATAAAAAACGCCCCTAAAGTAGTTGCCGTCTTGATTTTCTACTTTAGGAGGCGCAAATTCATTCATTTTAATTTTTAGACTTTAACCATTGGTCAGCGTGGTATATTCCGCCTTCATCATGCAGGTCTTCCGCTAAATAAAGCGACTTACCATCATAGACATACAATTCTGTTTGGTCAATCATAAATGTCCATTTAATGGATCGACCTTCTCCCAAGTCAACTTTGACGTGACTTGGATCCACCATTTCAACCTTTGTATCTAATGGAAAAGAGCGATTAGTTTGTAAATGCATCGCTAGTATTTCTTGAAGAAAGTCATTAGCTGTTTCAAAATGAAAGGCAAAATCATTATGATCGACTAAATAGCGATCAAAGGATTCTTGTAAGATTTCATAGCTATGTTTTTCAACTAAGAAATGATCCTCACTCTTCTCCTTGCTTGGTGCTAATTCCAGCTGATAGGAGTTCTTCGAATCCAAGCCAATCAGATGATTCACATCGACATAAACATTGCCCTCAGCCAAGTAAAGACCCACATTTTGGTAGATACGATACTTGCTATAAGTTTCTCTTAAGTCATAAGCCATATTCGTATAAGGATATAGAGCAATTGGCTGGCCTTTTTGACCTAATAAGACAACCGGCGAAAGGGTCTTACGGATCAGACCGCCGTATAGTCCACCTTCTCCTACCTTCAAACCGCCAGTCATAATGACCAGATCTTGATAGATTGCTGGACGTGATTGCAGCTCTCCTTGACCATCTTCATAAAAGCGTTGACCTTGCTTGGCTTCATCCTGGACAAAGTAATAAGCCAAGTTAAAAAGTCCATCCTCTTCGATGGATAAGATAATCTTTAAATCAAGATCGAGATCCTCGATACGGAGAGCCCCTTGATAAAAGCCTTGATAATCTGCTACTTCTTTAGGAGCTTGGTAGGTCGAATCATCGGGGTTCAAAATTTCCTCTGGGATAAAGTTAGCCCGTTTAAAACGATGCCCATGATGATGGTTATCGACAAAGGAAGACTTGATGGATTGAATATGATCAGGCAAGTCTTCATTCTCTTCATCATGATCATGATCGTGATGATGGCCATGATTGGCATGTTCGTCCTTTGATTTTGTCCCCGCTTTGGAATGTTGGAGGACCTCTTCTGTTGAATCCGCCGTTGAAGACTCACTCGCTTGAATCGGCGTTAAACTTTGAAAAGCTCCCGCCAATAAACTAAGAAGCAGTGGATAAGTGACTATTTTATGCTTCATGATTCCTCCTTCTAATGGGGCATAATGCCATCCACGTACTCGAACTCTCGGCCAGCTTGATCAAGTAGCTTTTGGCCTACTTGTTTAAAAGTGAAAAGCTCTTGACCGAATAGAAATACTCGCCAACCATCATCCACTTCAGTGACAAGCGGGCTTGCAATGATAAAATAATGATATCCTGCTTTTTGGTCATAATAAATACCTGGAATTCTCTGGTTAAGTAGGTGGAGCACATCTTCTTGAGACATCTTAGGGTCAATTTGATCTAGTAGATTTTTGTAAGTTTCCTGCAGATCAAAAGGTAAATTAAATTCTTCCAGATAGACCTGCTTCACCGACTGACTATAGGCATTTAAGTCTGGATAAGGAAAAGAGTGAAATTCCGTTAGCTGGGCTAAATCCTCGTAACCTGCCAGGTCTTCGTCTATCGCTTCGAGGACCTTGACATAAACATACAATTCATTCCCTTTAAATACCAATCCCTCAATGGCGTTATCTTCTTGATTGAGATAGTAACCTTCAAAGGGTAAATCCTTTAATTCCATGGCCTGAATTTCATGAACTAAGCCCGTCATCGACAGAACGATAAGGCATATCAAACTCTTGATAAATCTTTTGTACATAATTACTCCTTTAAACTAAAAAGCACAGGGCTCTAACCCCCCGTGTTTAAGTTATCACTTTGTCAGAAGGCTTAGTTATTCAGCCGCTTCTTCAGAAGATTCCTCTGAGCTTTCTTGTGCGGTTTCTACTTCAGAGCTTTCTGCTTCGGAACTGTCTGCACTTGATTCTTCGGATGCTTCACTCGATTCTGAATTTTCTTGGATATTCTCGGAAGAAACAGATTCTTGGCTAATCTCTTTAGAAACAGTTTCTTGACCTGCACCAGCCTTAGTAGTTACAGAAATCTTATCGACCTTTGTGTCGCCGCCTTCATAAAGACCCATGGCTGCGAGTAACTTGTAAGCAATGTCGATATTTTCGTAATTTCCTTCAAACATGGCAGCACCGGCCCCAATTGCATACACAGGTACACGTTCTGGAGAGTGGTCAACAGTTGTAAAGGCTAGGCCAGCCTTACGAGCCAGTAAACGTGTGGAAGCAATAGAGATTGGTAGGTATGAGTGGTAGCCCTTAATGATGTCTGTTTGACCAGCATTACGTTCTTTGAATGGTAATTTAGCTGTCTCTTATACACATCTCCGAGCCCACGAGACCTCTCTACATCTCG
>OJLY01001083.1_pt1 | contig 12467 bp, 13 predicted proteins | sample 1597031 | NCBI WGS metagenome assembly OJLY01 (sample SAMEA3904673, study PRJEB24821) | metagenome | biome: Builtin; feature: hospital; material: surface | place: USA | collected 2013-06-03
ACGTCGACCGCGTCGACTTCACCCGCCTCGCCCCCGTCGAGGCCTGGGTGCGCGACAACAGCTAGCGGATCAAACCGGCCTGCTTTGCCAGGCCTGCGATACCGGCCAGCACCGTAAACACGACGCCGATAATGATGCCGGCTTTCGTGCCGTCATCCATCGGCTCAGCCTTGAAATCCTTGCCCTGCAGGCATGCCTGGAGCGCCATGCCGTCATTGATGGCTGCGGTGTCCTCAGCAATCGAGGAGCCAAACGCCTCACTGACCTGCGACGACTGCTGCAGCTTGGTCAGGTCTGCCTCCGCCAGCTTCTTGGCATCCGCTTGCTGTGCAACCCAAATCCTGACCTCGTTCTGGGTGTGCGTGCCGTTGTTCTTGGTCATGTTGGCGCTGTCGAACTTCAGCGTGCAGTGCGGCTGGTAGTTCTTGTGGCTCATCGTGTTCGACGCAGCATCGGCAGTCGGCGCGAGCATGGAGGCAGCCATCGCAGTAGCGACGACGGTAGCGGTGATCTTTTTCATGATTGCGTCCTTTTCGTATGCAAAAGCTCCGCGGTGGGCGGAGCTCCAATGGGGTTGGGGTACTTACTTGAAGTACTCGGTCAGGAAGTTCAGCACCGGTGCTGGCAGCATGTGGCGGAACTCAGGCGAGAAGGCTGCACCAAGTGCAGCGATACCCAGGAGTGTAGGAACGATGACCGAAAGCCAGTACGCTGCCGCGCGGCCCTCGTGTGGCTCGATCATCGAAGAAAGCCTGTTTTCGAAGCCAGTGGTGTAGTTCTGGCCATTCGCGCAAGCCTGCAGCGCGAGCTTGCCTTCTCCGCGCTCGAAGTCGGAGCGTGTTGAATCCTTGGTACCTTGCAGAAAGTCCTTGCGGGCTTGAAGCTGATTGTCAACCATAGAGGTATTCCGCAGTTTTGCAGCAGCTTCGGTTCGCGTTAGTACTTCTTTAAAGCCGCTCGAGTAGGTGATCGTGCACTTGTTGCCGGAGACAACGGTGGTCACCGAGTAGGCGTCGTCAAGGCTGCTGCCCTTGTCTTCTGCGGCTCCAGCCGCCGGGACGAGCAGGCCGAGGGTCATAGTTGCAGCTACGGCTGCGGTTGCAAACTTCTTCACAGGGGACGCTCCTTGCGTTGACAGTGAACTGTTAAGAATCACTTATCATATTCAGTCAGCCATACGCTTTCCGCAAGCTTCTACCCCCGAACGGTCTACACCTGGGCTTTCAAAACTTCCGTTGACCGAGCAGATTTCGAAGCTTTTCGACGCCAATTCCTCCATCTCACGCCGACCTGCATTGGTCAACGCTAAGAGGTCGACCGGAACGTCTCGCCGGTCGACAGGCAAATGGTCTGGACCCCATGCAATTCTGTTCACGAAATCTCGAACAAAATCGAGAGGACATATCCCACCCGCCAACACCACCACACACCCCACCTCCGGGCCCCACCCACTACACTGTGTATCCATGACTAACGCGAGCGAATCCCCAGCGCACCGTTACGGCGCTGGCCTGGCTAATCAGATTGAGCAGAAGTGGCAGACGTTCTGGAAGGACAACGGCACGTTTAACGCGCCGAACCCGGTCGGCGACCTCGCCACGGGCGACCCACTGTCCGAGGACAAACTGAATGTGCAGGACATGTTCCCGTACCCGTCGGGGGCGGGGCTGCATGTGGGTCACCCGCTCGGCTACATCGCGACGGACGTGTTTGCCCGCTACAACCGCATGTTGGGCAAGAACGTGCTGCACACGTTGGGCTATGACGCGTTTGGTCTTCCGGCGGAGCAGTACGCGATTCAGACGGGTACGCATCCGCGTACGACGACTGAGGCGAATATCCAGAATATGAAGCGTCAGCTGGGCCAGTTGGGGTTGGGGCATGATCCGCGTCGTTCGGTGGCGACGACCGACCCGGAGTTTTATAAGTGGACGCAGTGGATTTTCCTGCAGATTTATAACGCCTGGTTTGATGAGGAGCTGCAGAAGGCGCGTCCGATTGAGGAGCTGGTGCGTGACCTGCTCACGGGCGAGCGCCTGACCAAGGACGGCCGTAACTTCCGAGACTTGACGCACGCGGAGAAGCACAAGGCGATTGATGAGTTCCGCTTGGTCTACCTGTCCGATTCGATGGTGAACTGGTGCCCTGGTTTGGGCACGGTGCTGGCGAATGAGGAGGTCACGGCGGAGGGCCGTTCGGAGCGTGGGAACTTCCCGGTGTTCCGGAAGCGGCTGCGTCAGTGGATGATGCGCATTACTGACTACTCGGATCGCCTGCTCGATGACCTTGACCTGCTGGATTGGCCGGAGAAGGTCAAGGCGATGCAGCGCAATTGGATTGGTCGTTCGCGTGGTGCGCAGGTGGCGTTCGCGTCGGAGGCGGGCCCGCTCGAGGTGTTCACGACGCGCCCGGACACCCTGTTTGGCGCCACCTACATGGTGCTCGCGCCTGAGCACCCGCTTGTCGACGCCCTCACGGCCGATGCCTTCCCGGCCGACACGGATGAGCGTTGGATGAATGGGGCGGGGTCGCCGAAGGTGGCCGTCGAGAAGTATAGGGCGGCGATTGCTGCCAAGAGTGACTTGGAGCGGCAGGAGAATAAGGAGAAGACTGGCGTGTTCTTGGGTTCGTTTGCGACGAACCCGGTGAGCGGCAAGCAGGTGCCGATCTTTATTGCTGACTATGTGTTGACGGGCTACGGTACGGGCGCGATTATGGCTGTGCCAGCGCATGATGAGCGCGACTACGAGTTCGCGAGCGTCTTTGGCCTGCCGATTGTGCCGGTGCTTGACGGCGACATCGCAGAAACTGCCTTCACCGGCGACGCGCCGCACATTAACTCGGCGAACGAGCAGGGCCTGGACCTCAACGGCCTGGGCAAGGACGAGGGCATCGCGAAGGCGATCGAGTGGCTGGCCGCCAACGGTGCTGGTGAGGAGAAGATTCAGTACAAGCTTCGCGACTGGCTCTTTGCCCGCCAGCGCTACTGGGGCGAGCCGTTCCCGATCGTGTACGACGAGAACGGCCAGGCGCACGGCCTGCCGGAGGACATGCTGCCGGTCGAGTTGCCGCAGGTGGAGGACTACAACCCGGTGTCCTTCGACCCGGAGGACGCGGATTCTGAGCCGGCGCCGCCGCTGGCGAAGGCCACGGACTGGGTTGAGGTGGAGCTCGACTTGGGTGAGGGCACGAAGAAGTACTGGCGCGACACGAACGTGATGCCGCAGTGGGCGGGTTCCTCCTGGTACCAGCTGCGCTACATCGACCCGACGAACCAGGACGCGTTCTGCGACATCGAGAACGAGCGCTACTGGACCGGCCCGCGCAGCGAGAACGATCCGGGCGGCGTGGACCTCTACGTCGGCGGCGTGGAGCACGCGGTGCTGCACCTGCTCTACGCCCGTTTCTGGCACAAGGTGCTCTACGACCTGGGCTTTGTCTCCTCGAAGGAGCCGTACCGCCGCCTGTTCAACCAGGGCTACATCCAGGCGTACGCCTACACGGATTCGCGTGGCGTGTACGTCCCGGCCGCCGAGGTGGAGGAGAAGGACGGCAAGTTCTACCGCGACGGCGAGGAGGTCAACCGCGAGTACGGCAAGATGGGCAAGTCGTTGAAGAACGCTGTTGCTCCGGATGACATCTGCCGCGATTACGGCGCGGATACCCTGCGTGTGTACGAGATGTCGATGGGCCCGCTGGACACGTCGCGCCCGTGGGCGACGAAGGACGTCGTCGGCGCGCACCGTTTCCTGCAGCGCCTGTGGCGCCTGGTTGTGGACGAGGAGTCCGGCGAGGTCACCGTCACCGACGCCGCGCTCACCGAGGATGACAACAAGCAGCTGCACCGCACCATCGCCGGTGTCCGCGATGATTACGAGCACCTGCGGGATAATACGGTCGTCGCAAAGCTGATTGAGTTCACGAACTACCTGACCAAGACGTACCCGTCGGGCGCCCCGCGCGCGGCGGTCACTCCGCTGGTACAGATGGTTGCGCCGCTCGCCCCGCACATCGCCGAGGAACTCTGGGCAAAACTCGGCCACGCCGACACCATCACGTTCGAGCCGTTCCCGACCTTCGAGGAATCATTCCTTGTCGACGCCACCATCGAACTACCCGTCCAGATCAACGGCAAGGTGAAGGCCCGGATCAACGTCCCGACGGACGCCTCCAAGGAGGACACCGAGGCGGTTGCGCTGACGGATGCGCGTGTCAAGGAACTGACCGACGGCAAGAATGTGGTCAAGGTGATTGTGGTGCCGGGCCGGATGGTGAACCTGGTCGTTAAGTAAACGTTCAGGAAACGTGTAGGTGCTGCGGAGCGTTTGTGTGTACTGTTGGGCACCATGACTGAACCAAATACACCTAACAACGATCCGCAGAACCCGGGTGGCATCCCGTCCTACCCGGAATACGGCGCGTCGCCTTACGGCCAGCCCTCGGGACAGTCCTACGGGGAGCAGGCCGATTTCGGTGCGTTTGACGTCAACTCGGCCGCCCAGGCGTCCGACGAGAGCGCGTTGCGTTACCACGGCGCCCAGCTCGCCGTCCCGACGAGCCCCGCAGCCGCCATGCTCGCTAACGACGACGGCTTCGTCGGCATCACGCCCGCCCAGTACGGCGACGGCGTCACCCCGCACCCGATCAGCAACCCGGCCGTCAACGGCGTCGCCCACGGGCTGGGCACCGGGAAGCTGTCCGTCGGCGCCGCGCTGAAGTACGGCTTCAAAACCACCTACTCCAACCCGGGCACCTGGCTGGTGCTCGCGTTTGTGTACGCGCTGCTGAACAACATCGGGGCCGTCTTCCAGAGCGACACGGTCAGCGCCCTGGGCATGCTGGCCCTATTCTTCGTCACGCCGCTGTTCCTGGCCGCCGCGCTGCAGCAGACCCTGGTCGGCCCGAAGCAGTTCGTCCTGAAGGACATCAAGTCGGCTGCCTACGGCAAGACGCTGGGTATGTCGGTGGTCGTCGGCATCATCACGACTCTGATCTTCGCCCTGCTCATGGTGATCGGGTTCGTCGCTGGTTTCGCCGGCGCGGACCCGGAGGCGCTCCTGACCGCCTCGAGCGGTGATCTCAGCGCTATCGACCCATCCGCGTTCGTGACCCTATTCGTTGGGATCGGCATCGCGGTGCTGATCATGTTGCTTATCTCGCCGTTCTTCATCTTCCAGTCGTTCTACGCAGCCGACAACAACGGCACTTTCGGCGACGCCTTCAAGGCCGGCTTCACCACAGCGAAGCGCAACTACGGTGGTCTGCTCGGCCTGATGATCGTCTGCGGGATCCTGATGGCCACCGTCTCCGGCAGTGGCGCCGCCTCCGGCGTGGCCGCTTTCGTCTCGCTGGTGTTGGGCACGTTGCTGGCCGCCCCAGCACTCCTGGCGATGGTATACGCCTACCGCCAGGTTTCCGGAGGCCCCGTCCCGCACGAGGTAGCCGTTGCCTAAGCGCAGCACCTACTACACGGCCGTGGCACTGACCGCCGCGGCCGTGCTCTTTTTTACCGTCGGCAAGGCGTACGTGGGCCTGCCCGGCGTGTGGGACACAACCTCCCACGAGGTCCGCCACCTGCGCCTCATCCCCTTCGGCTCCTTCATCTACTACCGGGTCTGGTGGGGGCCGTGGCTCAACCTCATCGGCAACATTGTCCTCTTCCTCCCGGTCGGCTACCTGGCCCGCCTCCGGCTCGGCAAGATCTGGAAGGCCACCCTCTTCTCGATGGTGGCGTCCCTAAGCATCGAAGTAGCCCAGTACGCGCTCGCCGCCGGCTACTCAGATATCGACGACCTCCTCATCAACACCGCCGGCGGCGCCCTGGGCGCTACACTTGCCCACATGCCCAGCTTCACCCGCACTGTCTTCCCCGACGGCGACGAACCCGACGCCCGCTTCACCCTCGCTAACGAGCGCACCTTCCTCGCCTGGACCCGCACTGCGCTGGCATTCCTGGCAGGCGGCATCGCCCTCGGTGCTTTCGACGTCACCGGCATCACCCCAGAGACTCAAACCTTCGCCGCCGCCACCGTGATCGTGATCGGCATGGCCATAGCTGCCGGCGCCGCCATCCGCTGGGTCCGCGTCGAGCGAGCCCTGCGCCACGGCCGTCCCCTGCCCGCCCCCGCGATCGCGCCGCTGCTCGGCGTCGGGATCCTGGTCGCCTCCATCGTCGTGCTGGTAGGCCTGCTCTCGTGACCATCCCCGTCCCGGACCCCGGCCTCCAGCCCGAGCGCACCGCCCTGAGCTGGACCCGCACCGCCCTGGCCATGCTCGTCTGCTCGATGGTGCTCCTGCGCTGGTCCTACGCCTACCCCGTGCCCGTCTTCGGCGCCATCGGGTTACTACTCACGCTCGCGACAGTGCTCATCGCCAGATATCGACGCCTCTACCGCACCGAAGCGCACAACCTCGCCCAGGAGCGCTCCCAACCAAACACGGTTTCCGTCTTCGCCACTGCGTGTGCGCTAGTCGGTCTGGGTGGGTTGGGTCTGTGCCTGGTCCTTGCGCAGTAGGTGTGCGCACCTTTTTCCTACCCGAGGAATCCGCGACCTGGGCAAACGCGCCGGGCCGTGGGCGAAAACAAGGAATTTGGTGTCTTGCAGTGGGGTGCAGTGCCAAACCAAGCAGCTAGTGAAAACCAGCCCTTTTCTGACCAGGCACTATGAACATCTATACCAAGCCTGGCTGCGTCCTTTGGCACTGGCTGCCGATTCTGCGCACCTTTTTCCTGCCAGAGGAATCCGCGACCTGGGGAAACGCGCCGGGCTGCGTGCGAAAACCAGGAATTTGGTGTCTTGTGGCGGGGCGCAGTGCCAAATCACGCAGCTAGGAAAAACTAGCCCTTTTCTGACCAGTCACTATGAACAGCTATACCAAAACGAAGTGCGTCCTTTGGCACCAGGCCTACGAAGAAAAGTCGATGGCGATGCACTTCAGCATGTCGTAGCCATCCCCGTTGAGGGCGAACCCGTCGCCGGTGTCCTCGCCGAATCCGAAGGCCTCCAACAGGGCGGTGCCTTCCTTGTAGATGGTTGAGTCGGGAAGGTGGGGGGAGTCGGAGATGAGGTTGAACATGAGCTGGTTCCAGTTTTCGCGGCCGAATGTCGCGTAGAACCCGCGGGCGATGTTCTCGGCGAAGTCGAATGGGTTGTCGCCGCCGCTGAGCAGCTCGACGCCCTCGTTGGTGATAGTGTAGCGCCCGGTTTGCTCGGCGCGCATGAAGCCGGATTCGACGAAGAAGTTGTGGAGGTGCCTGCGCCAGATGGGGTCGTCGGGGAGGAGGCCGTCCATGAGGTTGTAGAGGGCTTCGGTGATGCCGGTGTAGACGGGGGAGTCGAAGGTTGGGTTAGGCCCGTAGTAGTCCTCGAGGAATTCGCCGATGGCGGCCATGACGGCGGGGTTGCTTTCGGGGTTGGGGTCGATGGCCATGATGTCTTTGAGGTCTTCGCGGTTGGCCAGGTATTCGCGGAGCGCTTCGCGAACGTCTTCGTCTTCTTCGGCGGCGGCCTCGGGGTTCATCATGTTGCGGGCGACCATGGTTTCGACGCTGTAGTACATGCGGTTAGAAATGCTGACCGGGTCTGCCTTGGTAAGCCTGTCGACCATGTGGCCCGGCGACATGACGGGCATGGCGGAGAACAGGGTTGGCGTGATGTGCATGTCGGCGGGTTGGCCGGCTGCGAGGCGGACGGCTTCGTCATAGAGCTCGGTCATCATGGCGGGGCCTTTGAGGTGCTCGATGACGTCGGGGCCGAGCGCGGAGATGAGGACGGGGGTCGGGCCGGCGATGGTGGATGGCCCGAGTACTTGGACGTTGATGTTCCAGTTGGCGCCGGCGTCGTAGATGTAGCTCATGGTTTCGGGCATGTCTTGGACGGTGAGGTCGTTTTCGTCGTATTCGCCGGCGGCTGGTTGGGCGGTGTAGACGCGTTGTTCGCCGTTGATGTTCCCCGAAAACATGTGTGTTGCTGCGCTCGAGAAGCCGAGGGTGGCGTCGATAATGAGTGCGAGTTCCCCCAGGTACATCGAGTGATCAACATTAATGCATCGTGAAATCTCGGGTCGGGAGTTTTCTACGGTGATTAATAGAGAGATGTTCATGTCGTTCACTCTATAGTTTTGTATCTTTTAGCGCTCGCGAACTACCCAGAATGTGCAGCGGGCGACGCAGAGGAGCCAGTGGAGGACGAGGAGGGCTGGCAGCGCGGTGGCGATGATGGTGAGCCATTCGAGGTTCCAGACTTCGGCGAGGTGGTGGCTGCCGACGCTGATGGTGCCGGTGGGGAAGGTGGAGGCCCACCAGGCGGGGGAGTATCGCACCCAGTGCGCGACGGCGGGGTAGAAGTGCCACATGGCGAAGGCGATCATGGGGATCGCGATGATGAGCAGCACGGTGCCAACGATAAGCTCGGCATCCTTGCCGAACAGCAGGTCCACGGCGGACACTGTCTGCCCGACGACGCCGAGGGGGATCCAGGCGGTCGCCGCGTTCGGCCCGTTCAGGTCCACTTTTCGACGCCACGCCGCCACATACACCCTGGCAAACAGCGGATACGCTGCGCCTATCGACGCCACCAAGCAGCACACGCCAAGTATCCAGTAGATGTCGCCGCCGCCTTTGACGTGGGTGGTCCCGGCCGTGTTGGCCGCCATGATGGGGCCGACGAGCGCGAGCCCCCACGCGAAGTTCGGTTCCCCTTGGAAGCCGCGGAGCTGGTTGGCGTACACGGCGAGGCAGGCGGGAGCCCCGACCCAGAAGCCGACCAGGATGTACGTCAGGTTGTCGGTGAGGTTGGTCCAGGCGGTGCCGAGCGACATGATCCCGATGAACGTCATGGCCCACGGCGCCATCATGTCCTGGTGGAAGCGGGGCGTGCGATAGATGATGAACCCGACGACGAGCGTCACCAGGATGGCCACCCCGATACAGGCCACGACCCACGCCAGGGGGTCGAGTCCGCTGATGACCAGCAGCGTTGCCACCAGCGAGGTCCCCATGAGGCTGCCGCCCCATGCTGGCCCTGCTGGCGGCAGGCTATAGCTGGTCCTGGTTTTCACACGCGCTCACGCTGCCAGGAACGGAATCGGAGTGCGCACGCGCACCAGTGGAACAGCAGCAGGAGCAGCAGCCCGAAGGAGAGGGCGTGCCAGCCCTCGGTCCAGGAGCCCAGGCACAGGGTGCCCACCGGGAACGTGGAGCCCCACCAGCCTGGGCCGTACGGCGCCCAGGTGAAGACCGCCTGGTAGAAGCAGTACATGCCGAAGAGGACGCACGGTACGCCGATGGCGAACATGATGATGCCGTAGAGGTGGGCGTCGAAAAGGAAGGTGGAGGCGGCCGTCGACTGGCCGACAACCCCGAGCGGAATCCAGGCCGTGCCTGCCGCCGCGCCGCGCGGGCGATCGCGGCGCCGCCACAGCGACCAGTAGCAGTAAGCGAACAGCGGAATCGCCGGGATGAACGTGAAGAAGAAGCACACGATGCCCGCGTGGTGGTAGAACATGCCGTGCTCGGCGGCGAGCTGCCCACCGGACGTCGCCGCGACCATCGGCGTGACCGGTGCCAGCCCCCATGGGAACGCTGGGGTGGTGTAGTGCTCCGAGACCTTCCAGAAGCCCCACAGCTGCCACAGGCACACCGCGATCGACAGCGGCGCGCCAATCCACCAGCTGATCAGCTGGAAGATGTCGTTGCCGGTCAGCGCCGTCCACGCAGAGCCGCACGCCAAAAGCCCCATCGTGTACATGCCCCACGCCGCCATGTTCTGGTGCCGCGGCGGCTCGTTGCGAATACCCACCGTGAACACCGCCAACAACACGGCCGCTACCAGTGCAAACGCGATCTGGCCGAGGCGGAACCCGTGCAACCCGGACAGTGTAGAGGCGATCGACGTCCCCATCAGGGACCCGGCCCACGCGGGGCCATACTTAGGCAACTGCATGCACCTACGCTAAGCCTGCCAACCCTGTTTGGCCAACTACGCAACGCCGCCGAACAGCAGCGCTCGGCCCGTTTCCTCCCCCGTATTGCGTAGCGTCACCGCCAGGTGCCCGGCCCCAACCTTGCCTGCCTGGCCGCGCTCCAGCGTGACACCCTCCAGGCGCAGCCCCTCCGACTGAGCAAGCAGGTGGTGCTCGTAGTCCTCGTTGACCCAGAGCGTGACCTGCGCACCGGGCTCCACCCGCAGCTCCGCGGCAAGCCTCCCCTTGGGACCCGGCACCTCCTGCCCCGCCAGGCGCCCCGCGTAGACGCGCAGCTTCCCGCCGGGCGTGGTGTCCACCGCCTTGAGCGCCACCCACTCCGACGGCTCGCGGTCCGTGAGCGCCCTCGTTGTCGTTGGTATGTCGTCAGCCGAACAGATTTCTACAGTCGCACGCATGCAGCTATCCTACCGACGTGCAGAAACTTTCCGGTGGCCTCCTACTTGCGCTGGCCCTGCTCACCGCAGCGGGCCCGCTTGGCATCGACATGTACTTGCCCGGCATGCCCGAGCTCGCCACCCAATTATCGACGTCCCCCTCTTCCGCCCAACTGACCATCTCGGGGTTCATGCTCGGGATGGCACTCGGCAACCTGGTCTTCGGCGCGATCTCTGACGGCACGGGCCGCAAACCCGCCATCCTGGTCTCCTCGGTGGTGGCGCTCGCTGCGTCGGTGGCCTGCGCCGTCGCCCCCACGATCTCCTTCCTGATCGCCGTCCGGTTCCTGCAGGGCCTGGCCGGGGGCTGTGCCGTCGTCGTCACGAGGGCCGTCATCCCCGACATCGCCCACGGCCGCGAGGCCGCCCGTGGCCTGTCGGGCCTCATGGCGATCTCCGGCTTCATGCCCGCCATCGCACCCGTCCTCGGCGGCCTGATCATCCCCACCTTCACCTGGCGAGGCGTCTTCTGGACCATCGCCGCCGTCAACCTCGCCCAGATCCTCATCGCCTGGCGCTTCGTCCCCGAAACCCTCCCACCCGCCAAGCGGACTCGCGGCACACTGCGCACCATCTTCCCTCGCATGGTCCAGTGCCTGCGGCGCCCCGCCTTCCTCGGCTACATGTTCGCCGCCGGCCTCGGCTTCGGCACCCTGTTCTCGTACATCTCGGCATCACCGCTGGTCCTGCAGGTGCAGCTCGGCGTTACACCGACTGCCTTCTCCCTCATCTTCGGCGGCATCGCCCTGCTCATCCCGCTGTCGAACTCCATCAACATGCGCCTGGTCAAGACCCACCAGCCACGCACCCTGCTCGTTGTGGCGTTATCTGTTGACATCCTCGCCGGGCTGATCCTGCTCGCTTACAGCCAGCTCGGTCCCAACCTCACGATGCTCCCCTTCATCGCCACGCTGTCCGCCATGGCCGGGTTCATCATGGCCAACGCCTCGGCGCTCGCCGTGGAGGAGATCCGGGACATCGGGATCGGCGCCGGCACCGGCGCGATGGGCTTCTTCCAATTCATCATCGGCGGCCTGGTCCCTCCCCTGGTGGCGCTCGGGTCCAACCCGACCGCATCGATGGCCAACGGCATCCTCACCTGCGCCGGCCTGGCCCTTCTGGGAGTGCTTTTGGGTAGCGCTGCACCACATTCCAGGCCTAAAAACATCTAGCACTTCTGTGGCGTGCAGGTATCCTGGGGCCGCTTTTCAAATGCTGGAATTTGGTGCATGGAGTGGGGAGCGAGTGACAATGGACGCAATCCTGTCGGCTGAACCCGGTAAAAGCCCAGGTCGTGAAAAGTGGGTTGCGTCTTTTGTCACTCGGGTCGGCGAGGGTGACACCAAATTCCTTTGCGCAGAGATCGCGACCTGGGGAAATAGCCAGGCACCTTTCCGGGAAAATCGGGAATTTGGTGCACGTTCTGCCGCGGTTAGCGCCAAATACCCACATTAACAATCAGCGACCTGGTCTTTTGCGTGCACGTCCAGCTCAACGCTCGAACTTAGAGAAAAAGAGCTATCGATTTCGACCCGGTTCTACTTATCCTCAGAGCGATTGTCCTTGAGAAAGCCCATGAAACTGAAGTATGGGACATCTTCTGTCGCTCGTTGAACGGCTTCGAAAACAGCATCACTAATAGGGTCAATTACCTGGTCACTTAGGTTTAAGACTTCCAAGAAGAAGTGCTGGGTAATCACGTATGGACGAAAGCTCTCCTGATTGCTACCAGGTTCTAATTCTTTAGCAAGTTCGTACTCGTCTTCATCGCATTCACTAACTGTGAAATCAGGAAGAGCGTCAATTTCGGAGAAGGAAAGTTTGAGTTCCTTCTGGAAACGCTCTGCAATGTGGTAAGAATCCTTTTCAGAGCAATACACGTAAAGCTCTTCGTAAAAGCCTTGCAGCTCACCATTTGACAAGGAAGAAAGACTGGTCATTCGAAAGCCGCTCCGTTCATGAGTAGTTGGGATAGTAAGTTTAGCTTTCACGGGGGCAGCAATTTCGGTTGCGCCGAGTGCTAGTGCTTATGCACCGAAGCCAGCA
>OJLY01001085.1_pt1 | contig 12465 bp, 8 predicted proteins | sample 1597031 | NCBI WGS metagenome assembly OJLY01 (sample SAMEA3904673, study PRJEB24821) | metagenome | biome: Builtin; feature: hospital; material: surface | place: USA | collected 2013-06-03
CGAGATGTAGAGAGGTCTCGTGGGCTCGGAGATGTGTATAAGAGACAGGTATAATGACGGCTATTCAGAGACGATTCTTTCCTTTGCTAATAATGTAAGAACAGCTGGTGGCGGAAGTCACGAGACTGGTATGAAAACAGGGATCACCAAGGCCTTTAATGACTACGGTCGCAAGGTGGGTTTGATCAAGGATAAGGATAAGAACTTGGAAGGATCGGACGTGCGAGAGGGCTTAGTCGCTGTCCTATCTCTACGTGTTCCTGAGCAGTATCTACAATTCGAAGGACAAACCAAGGACAAATTAGGAACTCCTAAAGCTCGGTCATTAGTTGAAAGTGTGGTTATGGAACGGGTGGGCTATTTTCTAGCTGAAAATGGCAACTGGGCCCAAAGTATCTTGCGAAAAGCCCTCAAGGCTCGCCAGACTCGGGAGGCTGCTCGTAAAGCCCGGGATGCTTCTCGATCCTCATCAAGCAATAAACAATCAGAACGACTAATATCTGGTAAGTTAACCAAAGCGCAATCGAAGGATGCGAGCCGTAATGAACTCTTCCTCGTCGAAGGGGATTCTGCCGGAGGTTCTGCCAAGCTTGGCCGGGATCGCAAGTATCAAGCGATCTTACCTTTAAGGGGAAAGGTCATCAATACGGAAAAAGCCTCCCTGAGTGAAATTATGAAAAATGAAGAGATCAATACGATGATCTATACGATCGGTGGAGGCGTTGGTCCTGATTTTGATTTGGATGCCGTTAATTATGATAAAGTCGTCATCATGACCGATGCGGATACTGATGGTGCTCACATTCAAGTCTTATTATTGACCTTCTTCTATCGTTATATGAAGGCCTTGGTCGAAGCAGGGAAGGTCTATATTGCCATGCCGCCGCTTTATAAAGTCTCTAAAGGCAAGGGCAAGAAAGAGCAGATAGAATATGCTTGGACGGATGAAGAATTGGCCCAAGCCATCAAAAAGGTTGGGAAGGGCTATACCTTACAACGTTATAAAGGTTTGGGGGAAATGAATGCCGACCAACTTTGGGAGACGACCATGAATCCGGACTCTCGTTTACTCATTCGAGTGACCTTAGATGATGAGGCCTTATCTGAAAAACGTCTATCCACTTTGATGGGGGCTAAGGTGGAGCCCAGACGGAAGTGGATTGAATCTCATGTCCAATTCACCATGGATGAAGAGGATTCATTACTACAAGATAATCAGACCTGGCAAGATTCTAAAGTTTCTAAAGAGACTCTAGCCAAAGAAGCCTTGATTGCGGATAAGAATCCAGCAGCTTCCAGCAAGCAAACCCATCTAGAAGAGAATCTGAAGCCAAAATCAGCTTCGGCTAGGTCGGCAAAATCGCCTTCAAAAAGGGACCTAGATTCAGAAACGGAACAAATTCAATTATTCGAGGAGTGATCCTAAATGCCTAATAGTGAAAAATCTGGCGTTCAAGAATTGAACTTTTCAGCGATCATTGGTGATCGTTTTGGACGCTATTCAAAATATATTATTCAGGATCGAGCTTTGCCAGATATTCGCGATGGACTCAAACCGGTCCAACGGCGGATTCTCTATGCCATGTATGCAGACTCGAACACGGCTGACAAGCCTTATCGGAAGTCGGCTAAGACCGTGGGGAATGTGATTGGTAATTATCATCCTCATGGGGATTCATCGGTCTATGAAGCCATGGTTCGGATGTCTCAATCTTGGAAGAATCGCCTGCCTTTAATTGATATGCATGGAAATAACGGGTCGATGGATGGAGACCCAGCGGCAGCGATGCGGTATACCGAAGCAAGATTATCCAAGATTGCCTCATCCTTATTGAGTGACATTCACGCAGACACGGTGGATTGGATGTTGAATTTTGACGATACACTGGAAGAGCCCCGAGTCTTACCGGCTCGTTTTCCTAATTTGTTAGTCAATGGGTCGACTGGGATCTCGGCAGGCTATGCGACCGATATTCCGCCACACAATCTGGCTGAAGTGATTGATGCCTTGGTTTATTTATTGGAACATGATGGCAAAACAGTCAGTCTAGACCAAATTATGAATTTCATTAAAGGGCCTGATTTTCCAACGGGAGCGATTATTGAAGGCTTAGACGATCTCAAAGCTGCCTATCAAACAGGTCAGGGTAAAGTGGTCGTTCGGTCTAAAGTTGAAGTCGAATCCCTTAAAGCGGGTAAGAGTCAATTGCTTATCAGTGAAATTCCTTATGATATTAATAAGGGCAAATTGGTGCAGAAGATTGATGAGATTCGCCTAAATAAAAAGGTTGATGGAATTGTAGATGTTCGAGACGACTCGGATATTAATGGTGTTTCGATTGTTGTCGAGCTTAAGCGAGATGTGGATCCTGATGCGATCCTTGCTTACTTGTATAAGAATACCGACCTTCAGGTGAATTATCATTTTAATATGGTTGCGATTGATAATCGTCGCCCCGTCGTTTGTTCGCTTCCACGGATGTTGGAGGCTTATCTAGACCATCAAAAAGAAGTGGTCACCCGCCGGACGCGCTATCTTTTAGATAAAGATCAAAAACGTCTGCATATTGTGGATGGATTAATTCGGGTGGTTTCGATTTTAGATGAAGTGATTGCGACGATTCGCCAGTCAGAGAATAAGGCGGATGCTAAGGACAATTTGGTTAAGCAGTATGATTTCTCGATGGCGCAAGCGGAAGCGATCGTCACCTTGCAGCTCTATCGTTTAACCAATACAGATATCACCGCTTTGCAAGCTGAGAAGTTGGACTTGAACGAACAGATTCAAATGTATCAGAATATTTTAGCAAATGAAAAAAGTCTCAATCGGGTCTTAATTAAAGAATTGAAAGAGGTTAAAAAGGCTTTTCCGAGCCCAAGAAGGACTCAATTGCGCGATGAAGTGAAAGAAGTCAGTGTGGAACGGACCCTCTTGATTCCTCAAGAGCAGGTGTATGTGTCAGTAACCCGAGAAGGGTATATGAAGCGGACTTCTCTTCGTTCCTTTGGCGCCTCCGATACCTTAGATTTAGGGTCGCGTGACCAAGACTATCCAATTTTTGTGCGTGAATTATCAACCCATGATGCGATCGTCGTCCTAACTTCCTGTGGGAATTACCTTCATATTCCGGTTAACGAATTACCGGATATTCGATGGAAAGACCTAGGAATGCATTGGTCGCAAAATTATCAATTGGAGTCTGGCGAAGAGATTGTGGCTGTCTTTGCTCAAACGATGAGTCAGGATTCAGCGGATATTAATGATGACCGTTCAAATCTTGTATTAGTGACGGCTAAGGGCCGAGCTAAGCAAACGCCGCTGAACGAGTTTACGACCTTTAGATCCTATAAGACAAGATCAGCTCAGGCGATTAAATTACAAGATGCTAGTGATCGACTGGTAGCTGCCTATCAAGCTCACCAAGATGGGCATTATGACCTGGTACTTTTAACTCGGCGGTCCTATGGCTTACGATTTAATCTTGATCAGATATCTAGTCAAGGCCTGAAAGCTCAAGGGGTGATGGCGATTAAGTTGAAGGATGATGATTATGTGGCTGCTGCCTTTGTCATTCATCAAGACCTTAGCCGACCTCAAGTCTTCCTACTGACCCAGCGAGGCAATGTGAAGCGAATCGATGTGGCTGAATTTGCAGCTTCTAATCGAGCTAGCGTCGGTAATCTCATTCTCAAAGAATTGAAAGCCCAGCCCCATCGAATTATCGGTGCGGTCGCTTTAATTAAAGGGAATGTGCCTTTACTGATTCAAGGAGACACCGGTCAACAGGTGGAGCTTCAAGCTTTTGATATTCCTTTGACGAGCCGGTATAATAATGGATCGACCTTGGCAGATCTGGACAAGTTAGGACAAGTGACCAATCTTCATATTGCAAGGCTAAAATTGCTTGATGAACAAGATGATTAGGCCTTCGCTTCGTTAAATCGAGTGACCAGCCCCCGAAAGTTAGGCTTTTGGGGGCTGTTTTTTGATGATTGCTGATTTAGAAGTGGGGGACGGGGCTTTGCTTGGTTTGGGAGTTTGGTAGATTTAGCGAGTTGAGGTTATGTGGAATTGTAACTCTTAGGCACCAAATAAGTGGCGGATTGTAACTCTCGACACTCTGAGAGTACTAAGGCTGGGTTGAATTGTAACTCTTGTCCTATTGAGAGTACTAAAGCCGGGTCGAATTGTAACTCTCAGTCGTCTGAGAGTACTAAACTAGGGTCGAATTGTAACTCTCGTATCTCTGAGAGTACTAAAATCGGTTTGAATTGTAACTCTCCTTCCTCTGAGAGTACTAAACTAGGGTCGAATTGTAACTCTCATCCCCCTGAGAGTACTAAAACTGGGTCAAATTGTAACTCTTGGTCCTTTGAGAGTACTAAAACTGGGTCAAATTGTAACTCTCATCTCTCTGAGAGTACTAAAACCGGGTCAAATTGTAACTCTCATCCCTCTGAGAGTAGTAAAACCAGGTTGAATTGTAACTCTTAGTCGTCTGAGAGTACTAAACTAGAGTCAATTTGTGACTCTCAAGCCCTTGAGAGTACTAAAACCGGGCCAAATTGTAACACTCGATCCCCTGGGAGTACTAGAACTTGGTCGAATTGTAACTCTTGTCCTTCTGAGAGTACTAAACCAGGGTCAAATTGTAACTCTCAGTCCCCTGAGAGTATTAAAATCGGGTCAAATTGTAATTCTTAGTCTTCTGAGAGTACCAAATCCGGATTGATTTGTAACTCTTGTCCTATTGAGAGTACTAAAACCGGGTCAAATTGTAACTCTCGTCCTTCTGAGAGTACTAAAATCGGGTCAAATTGTAACTCTCGACACTCTGAGAGTACTAAGGCTGGGTTGAATTGTAACTCTTGTCCTATTGAGAGTACTAAAGCCGGGTCGAATTGTAACTCTCAGTCGTCTGAGAGTACTAAACTAGGGTCGAATTGTAACTCTCGTATCTCTGAGAGTACTAAAATCGGTTTGAATTGTAACTCTCCTTCCTCTGAGAGTACTAAACTAGGGTCGAATTGTAACTCTCATCCCCCTGAGAGTACTAAAACTGGGTCAAATTGTAACTCTCAGTCCCCTGAGAGTACAAAATTCGGGTCGAATTGTAACGCTCGCCTCTCTGAAAGTACAAAAATATAAGCCGAGTATTAATGCAAGCCTGTATGAGTGTTCCCTAGTTATATTGGAGGAACTTAGAACAAAGGTTTCCATTCAAATTCTCATTTTCTAATTCTAGAAGCTGTTGCTTTAAAGGTGCCTAAATTCTTCGATAAAAGAATTTTTAAGAATATAGCGCATTTGATAACTTACTTAATATTTATTGTTAAGAGGTGAGACTATGCAAAAATTTCAACAGTTACAAGAATTGTACTATCGTGGCTCTTTAAAAAAGGGGACTCCTGAATGGCGTGAGTATTTTGCTTTAAAATATGGTATTGAAGGAGAAGCGCAGGCCAATGAGTATCTCAAGCGTCATTTGCCAAAAAATATCAAATTGATTCACAATTTAAATCTTGATATCGCTGGTAAAACACAGATTGACTATTTAATTTTAGCTAGACATCTCTGGTGGGTAATAGAAATTAAGAATTATAATGGCGTATTGAAATACGAAAATCAACAAGCAACATTAAGAGGGGAAGCTTTCCATAATGACCCATTTGCTGCGATGCGACGTCGTATGACATTAGTTAAAGAATTAAGTCAACAAACACAAAGAAGTTTAAACGTTGTTGGTACATTTATTAGTATTCATCCTGAAGGGGAAGTGATCTGGGATAGTCAGGAAGCATTTGATATTGTTATGCGACACCAACTAAATCGATACTTCGTTCAAAAAATTCAGGAGTGGAATTTGAGCCAAGCGGATTATGTTCAAGCAGACATGGATTTAATAAATCAAGTGGTTAATCAAGAATTCGCTTGTGTGGATGACATCTCACAGGAGACATGGCAAGCATTAAGAAGGGGATTACGCTGTAATAATTGCGGGAGTTTTAATCTTGAGATTGAGAATCGTCGTTTAACCTGTCGCGATTGTGGGGATAGTTCTTCTAAAAATCAAGCCATTCAAATTGCAATGGATCAATATCATGCACTTTACCCAAGTCGACCTAAGGTGAGTGTTCAGACTTTGTATTCTTTTATAGACCGTCAAATCTCCCGAAAAACCCTCTTTTATGCATTAAAAAAGGCTTAATTTTTTGAAATTTGAGCATAATCCGTCTGCAAGCCATAAAAATGCTGATCCTATTCCAAATTAGGCTTCTAGCCAATGAAAAGGCCAAACCGCTTTAAAATCCGCCTCCACGCCATGAAAAGACCAAGCCACTTTAAATTCCGGAACCAGACAATAAAATAGGCCGAACTACTCCAAAACCCGCCTTCACTCAATAAAAAGGCCGTGCCACTCCATTAGCTATCCTAATACAATAAAAAGATCGTCACATGCCTAGCTAGCGTTTCACTTTTTGCTTAAAAATGATAGAATAGACCTAGTTTATTGATTATTAGGAGGAAGTAACATGACAAAATATTTAGTTTTTGGCCATAAGAATCCAGATACGGATGCGATTTCTTCAGCCTTGACTTTTGCGTATTTCTTAAATCAACAAGGTCATGAAGCTGAGGCGGTTGCTTTAGGTGAAGTGGCGGATGAGCCTGCTTTTGCCTTAGAAAAATTTGGCTTCGATAAACCCCGGGTGGTGAAGACGGTTGCTAACGAGACGACCCATGTGGCTTTAGTAGACCATAATGAACCCCAACAATCAGTGGAAGACTTGGATCAAGTTCAAGTAGACTATGTCATTGACCACCATCGTATCAACGGCTTTAATACGGCTCAACCTCTATACTATCGTTGTGAACCGATTGGATGTACAGCGACTGTCTTATTCAAAATGTTCCACGAATATAATATAGAGATTCCGGCTAATTATGCTGGGATTATGTTATCCTCGATTATTTCGGATACCCTCTTATTAAAATCACCAACGACCACTCAAATCGATATTGATGCCGCACATAAACTGGCTGAAATTGCTGGCGTAGACCTCGAAGAATATGGTTTGGAATTCTTAAGAGCGGGCGCTGATCTCTCTAAACAAAGTGATCTATCCATTGTGGATGGCGATGCTAAGAACTTTATTATGAATGGCCAAACAATTCGGGTTGGTCAAAGCAACGTGATCGGTTTTGATGAAGTGATGAAGCGTAAAGAAGGCTTGCTAAAAGTCATGGAAGACAAGCGCCAAGAATTAGGCTTGACTCTTTATCTCCTAGTGATCACCGATGTACTGGAATCCACCTCAATTGGTTTAGCAGTGGGGGATGATATTCGTATCCTAGAAAAAGCCTTTAATACGACCATTGAAGATCAAGAATTTGAATTAAAAGGCATAGTTTCACGTAAAAAACAAGTGGTACCACCATTAACGGCTGCCTTTGGCGAATAATTCAATCTATAAATAAGCCACCCAAAGGATCAAGATTGATCCTTTGGGTGGCCTTTTGATTAGTCTTCTTTAAGGGTGAGTTGTTGGACTTTCTCCTGACTTGGGGTGACATAGAGTGTCTGCTGTCCTTCATAAATAACAAAACCGGGCTTGGCCCCATTAGGTTTGCGGAGGTTCCTTACTTGGACGGTATCGACGGGGACATTAGCTGATTGAGAAAATTTTGAATAATAAGCGGCGAGCATGGCTGCTTCTTCTAGAGTTTGGCTTGAAGGCTTATCCGATTCAACAATCACATGCGCCCCCGGGATATCCTTGGCGTGAAGCCACCAATGATTTTTGCTAGCTTTTTTGAGAGAGAGCTGGTCATTTTGTTGATTATTCCTTCCGACATAGATCATCACCCCATCACTCGACTGATAGCGGCGAGGTTTAGATTGGATTTGAGCCCGCTTCTTGGTTTTGGAAGGTTTTTGAGAGACGTAGCCTTGTTTAATGAGTTCCTGCTTGATTTCTTCGACATCTTCTAAATCGGCTTGGCTCAATTGGACCAAGATCCCTTCCAGATAATCAATTTCTTCTTGCGTCTTCTTCTCTTCAAATTGGACATACTTTAGGGCATCCCGGTATTTTTGATACTTTTTAAAATATTTTTGTGCATTATCAGTGGCAGAAAGTCGGGGATCTAAAGAGATCTTTAGGGGTTGATTATCGTTATAATAATTGGCTAAGGTGACTTCTTGACTGCCCGGAGCCACTTGATGGGCAAAGGCATTTAAGAGTTCTCCTTGGAGGCGGTACTGGTCGGCCGCTTGAGCTGTTTTTTTGTCCTGGGCCAGCTTCTTAAGTTTCTTTTGGTCTTTGTCGAGCACTTGGTTGACTTTCTGTAAGATCGACCCCGTTAATTGTTTAATCCGGTCTTGATGGATCTTTACTCGATAGAAGGATTCGAGAAGGCTAGATAGACTAGGGTAGGACTGGCGTTTATTGGCATCGAATTGAGGTAAGCTGAGGGCATAGAAGTCCACTCGATCTTCCTGTGGATAGAGGCTGGGATTCGGGTAGTCGATGGCTGACTTGATCCGTTCCAAAGCTTGATAAGCTGATAGGTCTTCTTCCGTCATCCAATAGGCAATACTTTCTGCTAGGAGTTTGCCCATCCCCTGGATAAGTTGATAGGCGAGACCGTCCTTGAATTCAGCCTCATGGGCTTGACAGAAGCTATAGAGGTCAGCTTCATTTAAATCATAAGGATTAATCTGGGTCTCATTATAAGGTGGACGCTTGAAGCTTGCGCCTGGTGTCAAAGATCGATAGGCATTCAGGTTGGAAGGGACGTGCTTAATGCAGTCGATAATTGTTCCCTGGGCTTGATTAATCAGGATGATATTCGATCGTCGTCCCATTAACTCGAAGCTTAAGCAATAAGTCTGTTCCAAGCCAATCTCATCCCGACCTGAGAAAATAAAATCAATGATCCGGTCATTCTGGTATTGTCTAATTTCTTCAAGCAAGGCTCCTTCTAAGTGCTTGCGCAACAACATACAAAACATGGGCGCCTGTTGCGGGTTGGCAGGCTTGTCCTGACTCAGATACAGGGAAAAATAATTGGCATGAGCCGATGCGGCCAGTCGATGAACTTGGCGATCTTTACGAATAAGGATCTGAAGTTCTTGTTCAAAGGGTTGGTATATTTTATGGATTCGACCACCTTGGAGTTGGTTGGTCAATTCCTGCGTCAATGCTCTGGTAAAAAAACCATCAAAAGACATGGGATCACGCTCCTTTTCTAGTAATCACAAGCGGATTAACAGTCCTATTTTACCGAAAAAAAGGCACTTTAGCTAGAAAAAGCTTGACAGAAAGCTAGGCGAGCCTTAAAATCAATAAGTAATGATTACTATTTATGAAAAGGAGTCAAAAAATGAAGCAATTATTAAAACATAACTTAAAAAAAGCGATCCTATTATTAATCATGGTCGCATTAAGCTTGGCAACAAGCTTGACAGGTCTGCAAGGGGTGCAAGCAGAAGAAGAAAAGCAGCTACGCATCGTCACTTCCTTCTATCCCATGTATGCATTGACCAAGACCCTGGTTGGTGATTTACATGACGTACGGATGATTAATTCAGCGAATGGTATCCATGGCTTTGAACCCTCCGTCAAAGATGTAGCGGCCATTCAAGAATCGGACATCTTTATTTATCACTCGAATATTCTAGAATCCTGGGCCAAGAAGCTAATGGGAAATTTAAAAGCTTCGGGTGTTGAAGTCGTAGAAGCCTCTAAAGGATTAGAGATGGAAAAAGTTCCAGGACTAGAAAATCTAGGCAAAATTAAAGGCATGAAAGAAGAATCCTCATATGACCCTCATACTTGGTTGGACCCGGTTGAGGCAGCGGATGAGATTCAATTAATTGCCGATGCTTTGAGCAAGATTGACCCAGACAATGAATCAACTTATCAAGAAAGAGCTAAGGCCTTCAAAGAAGAGGCTGATTCCCTAGTCAGTGAATACCAAGACAAGTTCAATGCATTAAGCAATAAGACTTTTGTGACCCAACATACTGCCTTTTCTTATTTGGCACGGCGGTTTGGTTTGGAACAATTAGGGATTGCCGGGGTATCTTCTGATATCGAGCCAGGATCAAAAAAGATGATTGAAGTGCAAAAGTTTATTCAGGACCATGCGATTAAGACGATTTTTGTAGAGCCTAATGTCAGCCCTAAGTCGGCGGAGACGATTGCTCAAGCAACCGGTGTCGACGTTCAACAGATGAGTCCTTTAGAGAGTGATCCTCAAAATGATAAGACCTTCTTGGAAAATCTTCGTCAAGTCCTAGAAACGCTCTATGAAGGATTAAAATAAGAAAAAAATCAATAATACGATGAGAAATTTTTTCATTTTTCTTGACAGAATGAGTTTTATCTTATAGACTAGACTCAAGAATTAAGAAAGGGGTCTGGTTATGAAGACAAGGATGATCACAACTCAAAATAATTGGCAAAGCTTGCTGAGATAGGTTGTAGACTTGGATTCGTCCCTGGATACAGCCGTAGTTTAGTGTAACTACTTTTGTATCTATGAGGCCAGCCTTTCCAGTCTACCCATAGATATGTGGACCATATACTATGCGGTAGGCGATGATATCAGTTGATGAGGAGCTAACACGCAGGGTATGTGTGTTAGCTCTTTTTTTGAATCAATGATGGAGTCAGTATAGAAAGGATCTCACAATGAAAAAAATAATGATTGTATTTAGCTTATGTTTCTTAGCCTTTAGTTCAGTCCTATTGGGCAAGCCGTCCAGTGTACAAGCCAAGGATCAAAATTTATCGATTGCGATTGTTCAACTTGTCTCGCATCCTTCCTTGGATCAGATCAATCAAGGGATTATTGATCAACTTCAATCAGCGGGATATCAAGAAGGTGATAATCTTCAGGTTGATCAGGTCAATGCTCAGGGAGATCTCAACCTCCTGCAGTCCATGAGTCAACAAGTCGTGTCAAAGAAGCCTGACCTGATTTTTGCCATCACGACACAAGTCGCTCAGAGTTTACAGGCAGCGACGTCAGATATTCCTATCATTTTAGCGGGGGTGACAGATCCTGTCGCAGCTGGCTTACTCGATGACTTGGAGCATCCAGGGGGTAATATTTCGGGAGTCTCGGATTTAATTCCTCTGGAAGATCATTTTAAGTTGATGTTAGCGATTGATTCATCCATTAAGAAGCTTGGTTTAATCTATACGACATCGGATGATTCTGCCAAGGCCACCTTAGAAAAGGCTCAAGAAGCTGCTCAGGAAGTGGGAATCGAATTGGTGACGGAAGGAATTAGCCAGGCACTCGACTTACAAATGGTCGCCGAAAAACTAGCCCCTCAAGTGGACGCTTTCTATGTGGGGGCGGATAATACGGTAGCAGCAGCCTTTGATAATTTACTGACGATCACGGACAAGGCCAAGCTGGGTATCTATCCATCCATTGATCAGATGGTCAATCAAGGAGGAGTGGCTGCCTTAGCGATTAACCAGGCAGAAATTGGCCATTTAGCAGCTGATTTTGCTTTAAAGGTGGTTGATGGTCAAGCCATTGGAGATCTACCGGTAGCTTACTTGGATCATAAGGAAAAGATTTTTAACAGCAAGACCCTTAAATTATTAGGCTTAGAACTTCCCAAAGATCAAGCCCAAGACTTCAAAGACGTGGCAGGTGACTAGAGATGGCCCTTTATTATTCAGCATGTATTCAAGGAATCCTATGGTCCTTAATGGGGATGGGATTATATATCTCCTTTCGAATTTTAGGTTTTGCCGATCTGACTTCGGAAGCTTCCTTTACTCTGGGGGCTGGAGTAGCAGCAATCTTAATTCAGTCTGGTTATTCACCGCTTTTAGCTACGTTGCTAGCGATTGGAGCAGGAATGTTGGCTGGTTTGGTGACAGGCTGGTTGACGACCTTCTTGGCCATTCCAGGATTATTAGCGTCTATTATTACGATGACCGGACTCTATTCAGTCTCCTTGCGGGTGATGGGCCAGCCCAATTTGTCGCTTAGAGGCAGTGAGACCTTATTTAGTCTCATGGAACAGGTGATGGCATCGAGTGATCTGGCAAGATTGGTCCTAGGCTTGGTCTTTGCCTTGGTGGTTGTTGCCATGCTGTCGCTCCTTTTTAAGACGGATTTGGGCCAAGCTTTAGTTGCTACAGGGGACAACCGGATTATGGCTGATTCCTTGGGGATTAATACGCACCGGATGCTTCGGTTGGCTTTAATGTTGTCCAATGGGTTGATTGCTTTAAGTGGGGCTCTGGTGGCTCAAGATAATGGATTCGCTGATATTCAATTAGGGAATGGAACTGTCGTGATTGCCTTTTCTGCCATTGTCATTGGCGAGGTTATCTTCCGTCAGCAGCTGTCCTTAACTAAGCGCTTGATGACGGTGGTTTTGGGGGCGGTTATCTATCTGTCTCTTATACACATCTCCGAGCCCACGA
>OJLY01001088.1_pt1 | contig 12426 bp, 11 predicted proteins | sample 1597031 | NCBI WGS metagenome assembly OJLY01 (sample SAMEA3904673, study PRJEB24821) | metagenome | biome: Builtin; feature: hospital; material: surface | place: USA | collected 2013-06-03
ACGAGATGTAGAGAGGTCTCGTGGGCTCGGAGATGTGTATAAGAGACAGCCTTTAATGTGGTAGTTGATATTACCCCGATTGAGGGCTTGGAACCCCATGAACATGAGGCGACTTGCCGGATGGTCGGACTTAAAGCCAGTGAATACCTTGGCGAAGCTCTGGCTGATCTGACAGCGGATGAGACGGAGGTCTATGAGATTGAAGATGTGAAGACCAGTCTTGAAAAATATCCAGATCTTCCACGAGTTGCCTATGCAGAAATGCTAATTGCTCAAGGCTTGTTGCATGATGGTTATATCTATGGGGTTGATGTCAAGCAGATTCTACCGACCTTATTGAATCCATTGGAAGAGCTCGATGGTGCCGTCATCTCGGGAAACTGTGTCGCGGCCTGTGATAAAATCACAACCTATCAACATCAAAACAATGCAGTTATTCTAGAACTCTTGAAGCTTCACGGAAAAGAGCTGAACTTTGTGGCTTCAATCATGGTGCCGGAATTAACCATTCTCGATGGTAAGTTCCGTACAACTGACTATACGGTCAAGCTTTGTCAAATGTTGGGCGTCGATGGCGTGATTGTATCGGAAGAAGGCTATGGAAACCCAGACTCAGATTTAGTCATGATTGCCCAAGGTTTGGAGCAGTCTGGTATTAAAGCGGTCTTAATCACCGATGAATGTTCGGGATGGGACGGAGATTCACAACCTCTGGCGGATGCCAAGGAAGAGGCTAAGGCGGTAGTTTCCACTGGAAACGTGTCTCACTTGGTGCATTTAGAGCCAGCCGACCAGGTCTTGGGTGATGCCAAGGCTATTGCCAACCTATCAGGAGGCTGGGAGGGCAGCTTGGATGATCAGGGACGGATTACTTGTGAATTAAATGCCATTATTGGATCAACCTCTGAAATTGGTTACCACAACCTAGCCGTGGAATTACATTAGGAAGGGGGAGGCAGATTCATGAAAAAAATACTTTATTATGTGAACCAGTTCTTTGGCCAAATCGGAGGCGAAGATAAGGCTGATATTGAACCCCGCCTAGTGGAGGGACCGGTGGGTCCGGCTCTCGCTTTTAATAACCTCGTTCAAGGAGGAGAAGTGACCTATACCTTGATTTGTGGGGATAACTATTTCAATGAGAACTTGGAATTAGCTCAACAATTTGTGATGGAGGCTTATGACCAGATCAAGCCAGACTTGGTGGTAGCAGGACCTGCCTTTAATGCGGGACGTTATGGGATGGCTTGTGCGGGGGTAGTGAATACCCTGAAGGATAAGACTACTGTCTTAACTGGGATGTATCATGAGAACCCAGCGGTTGAACAATGTCGCACTCACGCCTATATTATTCCGACTGGAGACTCGGCCGCAGACATGCGTAAGGCTATGCCGAAGATGGTCGAATTAGCTAATAAGCTATTGGCAGGTCAGGAGGTCTCTGCCGAGGAAGATGGCTTCATGGTACAAGGTCGTCGTTTGACGGTCATTTCCGATAAGATCGGGGCCTTGCGGGCGACGGAGATGTTGCTTAAACGCTTAAAAGGGCAAGACTTCGAAACCGAATTACCCATGCCAGAATTCGACTATGTGGATGCTGCCCTACCGATTTCTGATATGGCAAATGCCACAATTGCTTTAGTGACAACAGGGGGGATTGTACCTGAGGGGAACCCTGACCACCTTCAGTCCGCTTCTGCTCAAAAGTGGGTGAAGTATGATATCTCTGACCTAAAAGAGTTAGCGGGTCGCTTCGTGACCATTCACGGTGGATTTGATCCCGTCTATGCCAATGAAAAGGCAGACCGGGTGGCTCCATTGGATGAATTAACTCGGCTTAAAGAAAAAGGGATCATCGGTGATATTTTCCCTTACTTCTATTCAACAACCGGAACAGGGACCTCTGTCGGTAACTCAGAGACCTTCGGCCGGGAGATTGGTCAAGAATTGGCTGATGCTAAGGTAGACGGCGTTATTCTCACCTCTACTTGAGGGACCTGTACACGTTGCGGAGCAACAATGGTCAAAGAAATTGAACGCTATGGTATTCCAATTGTGCATATGGCGACGATTACAACGATTTCTGAATCAGTTGGAGCCAATCGGATCGTTCCAACGGTTGCCATTCCTTATCCTGTTGGTAATCCAGACCTGGCTGACAAGGAAGATGCCGTACGAGATGAATTAGTCGACCGAGCCATCCGGGCTTTGAAGACGGAAGTGGCATCGCCGACCGTCTTTAAAAAAGAATAAAGGCATTAAAGTAACCAACAAGCAGAGGCGATTAGCTCTGCTTGTTTTTTATGCTAATGGCGATAAAGCTTTGTCAAAACTATTCTTTTTTGTAAGGGCATACAAAATACTTCGAGTATGTTACACTTAATATAGTTAGAAAAGAGGGAATATTTTCACGGTTTGAAAAGCTGTGAAAGAAGCGCTGTGTGCTTTTAAAAAGAATGGAGGCTATAAAATATGAAACAGTTACAGCATCCGAAATTGTTAGACTTGGAGTTTTTTCAGGGGATTGATGATCGAACGATGGAAGCAATTGACCAATTACCCATTCGTATTAAAAACTTTGAAAGCGGGGAAATCGTTAATTTTTTTGGTGACTGCTTGGAATATATTTATATTATTATCGAAGGCTGTCTTAAGACCAATGAATATCTGATGAGTGGTAAAGAAGTGGTCTCATCCTATTATTTTGCCAAAGATGCCTTTCCTTTTTATTTAGTTTATGGCGGAAGGCAGACTTATCCTTATAATGTTTGTTGTCATAAAAAAGCCAAGGTCTATGCTCTGCCTATTCAAGGCTTTAAAGAGATTATTGCCAAAGATGCTAAGCTGATGGAGAATATCTTGGTCTTTGTATCTAAGTATTGTGTGAAGAACAAGATGGTGATCCAAGCAGCCTCCTATCCCAAGGTGGCCCAGCGTTTGGCTTTTTGGTTATTGGCTTCAGTAGATTGCCAAGGAGACTACCAAATTCCAGGCACACAGCAGTTATTTGCCGATCGGCTCTTAGTGAATCGCTCTTCCTTGAATCAAGAAATTAAGAACTTTGAAGGCTTGGGCTATATTCAGAAAAAAGGTCGCAGCGTCCACCTGAATGATCGATCGGCATTGGAGGCCCTGATTCAAGAACAATAAAGCCCCTCTTTTAAAAGCGCTTTAGATCATGGTATACTAGAGGTAGTTATTCAATCACAGTCAGAAAGGAAGTTTGTATGAAGAAACGAATTGAAAATTTTGCCCGTTTAGCGGTAGAATATGGGGTTAATGTACAAGCAGGTGAAGATGTTTTAATCACGACACCAGTGGAAAGTCCAGAATTAGCGCGCTTAATCACCAAGGCAGCCTATGAAAAAGGGGCACGTAAGGTAGCGATTAATTGGGTGGACGACTATGTGACGCGTTGCAATTATGAATATCAAGCCCAAGAGACTTTGAACGAAGTGGCAGATTGGGAAGTAGCTAAGATGCAATACCAGATTGCTGACAAGCGGTCTAATCGGATCTCGATCTATGCAGAAGATCCTGATCTTTTATCGGGACTTGACCAAGCCAAGATCTCAGAAGCGGTCCGTAATCGCTCTTTGAAGATGAAGGATTTTGTTAAATATACCATGAATGATATTGTATCCTGGTTGGTAATTTCGGTGCCAACCTTGAAGTGGGCTCATAAGATTTTCCCAGATCTTAGCCCTGAGGAGGCCTATGACAAGTTATGGGAAGTGATTCTTGATGTTTGTCGGGTATCAGAATCTTGGGAAGATACCAAGGCCAATTGGGATCAACACATTAAGACGCTGAATGAAAAGGCTCACTTCCTTAATGAGCAACAATTCGAGGAAGTTCACTATCAAGCCAGCAATGGAACGGACTTACGAGTGAAGTTGCCTAAGAATCACTTATGGATGTCTGCCGGTTCTTCCAATGCCAAGGGAGACCATTTCATTCCGAACATGCCAACTGAAGAAGTCTTTACCGCTCCGCAATATGATGGAGTTAACGGCCGTTTAGTGGCTTCTAAACCTTTGGTCTACAATGGCGTTGTCATCAATCACTTTGAATTCACCTTCAAAGACGGTAAGGTTGTTGACTTTAAGGCAGAAGAAGGATACGATACCCTGGCTGAAATGTTGGAAAGTGATCCAGGTGCTCGCTTCCTAGGAGAAATTGCCTTAGTGCCTTATGATTCGCCGATTTCTAATTCTAATATTTTGTTCTATAATACGCTCTTTGATGAGAATGCTTCTTGCCATTTTGCCCTAGGTAAGGCCTATCCAACCTGTGTTGAGGGTGGTACTGATCTAGAAGACGATCAAGTTCACCAAGCAGGTCTAAACGATTCCTTGATCCACGAAGACTTCATGGTCGGAACCGCTGATTTAAACATCACCGGCTACAAAAACGACCAAGCCTTCCAAATCTTTAAAGAAGGAAACTGGGCATTTTAAAATAGAGTGCGACGATGAGCGGTTATCCCCTGTAGGCTAAGTAAGAAATCGATCGGAGTGACATTAGTCACGCAGAGCGATTTTTGCTTAGACATAAGGGGATGCTCATCGGAGCACGTTTTAACAGAGTGCGCCAATGAGCGCGTTTTGATAGAGTGCGCCTGTGAGCACGTTTTGATAGAGTGCGCCTGTGAGCACGTTTTGATAGAGTGCGCCTGCGAGCACGTTTTGAACAGAGTGCGCCAATGAGCACGTTTAACAGAGGCCCCTCGCACTAGTTATCCATTCATCAAAAATAGACTACGACCGCTTTGGTCGTAGTCTTTTTAGTATCCCCTTAATTTTCAGGCTGGATTAGGGTTTGGAAGTGATCGATGAGTGACTGGGCTTGACCTTCCATGCGCCCACTCACTAATTGAGGAGACCCACCCCCCTTAATTGAAGGGGTTGAACTCTGGAGCGTCTTTAACAAGTCTCGAGCTCTTCCTTGCGGAGACAAGAGGGCGAATTGTAGCTTGTCGGAGTCTTGATGATAGACTAGGCTGTCTTGGTCAATGAATTTAATCAGGGCTTGAGAAAGTTGTCGTAAGTCCTGGCTTTCAGAGTCACTCAGGGCATAGACTTGTTGCTTAGTTTGAGCTAAGGTTTGGGCTTGATAGGAGATGACCTGTGCCTTAAGGTCAGCAGCTACTTTAGCACTGGCTTTTTCCTTGTGAATGAGGTCCTGGACAGCTTGGTCTAATTGATCAACCGGTGCGTTTAGGATTTGGCTCAAGTGGTTGGCTTGTTGGTAGTAGGTCTCTAGGGCTTTTTCGGTGGCTTGGTTGAGGGTCAAGGTGACCTTGCTGCCACGGGAAGAATTGCGAGCACTCAAGTGACAGTAGGAACCTATTTGACCGGTATGGTTGACGTGAAGGGTGGCACAGGGTTGACAGTCGACATCACCAAAACGAACTATCCGCAGGGTGTCATGGTGTTGGTAGGCAGGGTCTGGATAGTCGGCCCCCTTGATATAGCGAATCTCACAAGGAATTTCCTGGCGGATAATCGCTTGCATGAAGGCCTGACATTCGTCTAACAAGTCCGTTGAGAGGTCCTTTTGATTGACTTCATACCAGAGGTGGTCGGGATCCGTACCAATCGCAATGAGTTCCAGTCCTTTTTGCCGGTAAAAACCATCGAGTAGATGGAAACTTGATTGGGCGGCTGTATTGAGCCAGCGTGTTTTGGGTTCAACTTCTAATTGGATGGGGTCTTCAAGCGAAGCTTGAACTTGGTGGTAGAGGGTGTCGCCGATGTATTTTAAGTCAAGGACAGGCTGTCCGTTGATCCAGCCACGATCGCTGGGCATGCCTCCTTTTTCACTATAAAAAACAGTCGCTTCAAAGGCGTAGTAGTCATCTTTTTGATCAATGATGTGGGTCGTTAGGCTTAATTGGCTAAAATCGTCATAGTAAGGATTCATGATTGACCTCGCTTTCAGGGCTTTTGATCCCATTATAGCATAGATCTTTAGCCATAACTTGATCCTAAAGAGGGGCTTTTCTATAATAGAAAGGCAGGAGGGATGGAGATGGATCAACGATTACAAAAACAATTGGAATTTTGCTTGAAGCTGGATGAGGCTAAGAATATCTTGCGACAGACGCATTTGACTAAGCATGGTCGACGGGAAAATGATGCTGAACATGCTTGGCATATGGCTGTGATGGCTTATGTCTTGCGCGACTATGCCAACGAGCCAGTCGATGTTGGTAAGCTCTTAATCATGTGCCTGATTCATGATATTGTAGAGATTGAAGCTGGAGATACCTATGCTTATGATGAGGCTGGTAAGAAGAGTCAAGCAGAGCGGGAAGCAGCGGCACGGGATAAGTTGTTCGGCATGTTACCAGAAGATCAAGCCGCAGAACTAGCTGCCTTATTTGATGAATTTGATGAAGGAAAAAGTCCGGAAGCACGCTTTGCGAATGCGATGGACAATCTCCAACCCTTGATCTTGAACCACTCGAATGGAGGTAAGGACTGGATTGATCACCAAGTGACGTATGATCAGGTCTTCCAACGTCAATCCAGGACTGAAGCCGGATCTAAGCTGCTTTTTGATTATACCCAGCAAGTTCTGGATGATCATGCCAAGAGGGGCAACTTAAGAAAATAGGCGCTTGATTGACTAAATAGAATAATGAAGAAAAGGACACCCAGTGGGATGTCCTCTTTGTTTAGTTCGTGTAGCAATTTAAAGTCTTACATCCGTTAGGTAAACGTAATTGCTCGCACTCTATTAAAATGTGCTCGCAGTCTGTTTAAAACGTGCTCCAACTTACATCCCCTGAGTTCTAAGCAAATCACGTCCTGTGCGATTTTCAATCGCCCTGTCCATGCTTTGCTTAGCCTACAGGGGATAAGCGCAAGTTGTCGCACTCTGTTTAAAACGTGCTCACAATTGCAGCGCCTGGACGTTAAGCGATCCTTCTCGAACACTCTTTGAGTGTTTCGAAGGCTCACTTACCGCTGCGGCGCTAGGCGCAATTGTTCGCACTCTGTTTTTACCATAATTGTTGTTTGGCTTGGAGGCTTAGGCTGACGAGGATGATGCCGATCCAGCAGATGGCGCCTAGGATGAGGGCTTTTGATCCGGTCTTGATGAGTTTGGCAAGGTCGGTGTTGATGCCGATGGCTGCCATGGCCATGATAATAAAGAACTTACTGATGGCACTAAAAGGGGCAAAGACTTGTGGGTCGATTCCTGCTTGAATGCAGAGGGTGGTGATCAGTGAGGCCAGGATGAAAAAGATGATAAAAAGGGGCAGAGCATTTTTTAATTTGTAGACTAGGGATTGTTGGTCAGCTTGAGCAGTCTGTTGGCGATTATGATACCAACCGAGTCCTAAGGTGATGGGAATAATAGCTAAAGTCCGGGTTAGCTTGACGGTGACCGCCTTATCAAGGGTCTGGTTGCCTAGGTTAAAAAGATTATCCCAGGTTGCTGCTGCAGCAGTGACGGAGGAGGTATCATTGATCGCGGTACCAGCGAAAATTCCAAAGGCTTGACCTGAGTGCGTGTCGAAGCCTAATTTTTGCCCTAAAATGGGAAAAAGTAAAGCTGCCAGCAGATTGAAGAAGAAGATGACTGAGATAGCCTGAGCGACTTCTTCTTCTTTGGCGTCAATGACGGGAGCAGTAGCCGCAATGGCAGAGCCCCCACAGATGGAGGAGCCAACTCCGACCAGGGTGGCGATTCGAGGATCGATCTTTAGTAGCTTGGCTAAGATGTAGGCCAGGATTAGGGCAGTCGAGATGGTGGCAAGGATAATGGGCAGTGACTCTTTGCCCGTTTGGAAGACGACATGGAGATTCAATCCAAAGCCCAAGAGAATAACAGCATATTGCAAGAGTTTCTTAGCGGCAAATTGTAGACCGGGTTGGAAGCTGGGATCCCATGTTTTAAAGTTACCCAGAATCATCCCTAGAATGATGGCAAAGACGGGTCCGCCAATAATGGGAAAGGCCTGACCAAGGAAATAAGCGGGCAGGGCGATGGCTAAACTTAGCATCAGCCCTTTCAGTTGACTGGTATGAAACATCTTCAAACTCCTTTAATGAATAATAATAACTGATTTATTGTATCATCCCGGTGTAAAAAAAGGTAGATGACGATAAAAAAAGAGCTCCTTTTTAAAAAGGAGTCTCTTGGAAAATTCTAGTCATAAAAATTAATCCGCCGACTGATTGGATAGATAATCAGACTGCCTAATAACATGGCCAGTCCTTCATTTAAGGCCAGTGAGATAAAGAGTGGCCAGAAGGTTGACCAAAATGGCTCTAAAGCCTGGGTGAGATACTGGATCATGATGGTGATGGGAGCCATCTGTAGCATAAAGACGATAATCATGACGGCATAGGCCAGTAACATCGGATCGAAAGACAGCCCTTGTTTGGCCTTCAAGGATTGTAGGAGCCATTGGCTAACCCAACGACCGATCCAGAGAAAGACGAAGGTCGATAACGACCCAACGACCATATCCACGTAACCATTTGGGATATTGGCTAAAAAACAGCCGAGGGTAATGGCATAGACATAGCGGCGGTTATAGAGACCCAGGAAGTTTAACATTTCTGAAATGCGAAACTGAATGGGACCATAAGCGACCGGCGCAACCAAGAGGGTTAGGACTACATATAGGGCAGCGACCAGCCCACCTTTGGCAATGTCTGATACCGTTAAACGGCTGTCTGTTGATACATGATGATTCATTTTTCCAACTCCTTTGTAGTCAGCATAATAGCTGCTAGTAATAACCTCGACCAAAGGAAGAAGTGCCGAGGTGTTGACCCGTCATCACTGGGACAACAGACTTATTCTAACGATTCCTCAGAGTGGATGCAAGGGCTTTTTGATATTCATGCAAGGTGAAATCTGTTACAATAGAGATATCATATGTCAAAGGAGTGACCAAGATGGCAGATTTAAGAAATGAAGTTAAAGAATTAAAAGAAATTATTGAAGCAAGTGCTTCACAAGATGGAATTCAACGTGCGCTTGCTAAGCATCAAGCCAAAGCTAAAGTTAGTCAATACAAAGATGATGCCGAAGTCTTGGCTAATCAAGCAAAAGACCAAGCTAGCCAATGGTTAGAAACCGGTAAAGATTACGCTTCTGATTGGGTGGAGACAGGCCGTGACTATGCCAGCGACCTACATCAGTCAGCCTCACACATGAGCAACAGCGTTCAATCCTATTGGGACAAACACAGCTCCCACCTCTATGCGATCGCCATCGCCCTACTCGGAATCAAACTCATCCGAAACCTCAAAAAATTAGGAAAATAACAGAGTGCGACAAAAGTCGGGTAGAGCCGTTGAGCTAAGCAAAAACCCGAGCATTTTCGTAGAAAATGTTGAGGGTTTTTGCTTGGATTCTAGGCTCTGACTTTTGGAGCACGTTTTAACAGAGTGCGAGCAAAAGCGTTTTGGGGCGCTGCAATAAGTGAGCCCCCGAAGCGCTTGAAAAGCGCTCGAGGGGGATCGCTTATTGGCAAGACCCAGCTTTTGCGAGCACATTTTAAACAGAGTGCGACGATGAGCGGTAATTCCCTGTAGACTAAGTAAGAAATCGATCGGAGTGATGTTAATCACGCAGAGCGATTTTTGCTTAGACATAAGGGGATGCTCATCGAAGCACGTTTAAGCAGAGTGCGATGATGAGTGGTAACTAGAGTGCCCCCATTCGCAGCTACTTAATCGTAAGTGTGATCATTATTTCAAACACTCTTGGTTGAGGAGCCAATTGATTGTTCAATGTTAAATGGAGGTTTAGCCAGCGGTTTGCTGGCTTTTTTCATGGTTTAGGTCTTGACGCTAGCCAAAGGGATGGTTAAGCTTGGGGGGATTAGAGATAGCAATTAGAATAGAAGAGGTAAGAAATGAATAATTATCTAGGCATTGCTTTATCGTTGGCCTATATCGCCTTGGTGCTCATTCTAGCAACCCTTCTGCAGAAAAAGTGGCAGATGAGCGAAGAAGGTTCTCGTAAGTTGGTTCATATTTTAGTGGGGAATTGGGTCTTTATAACGCCTTTGTTTCAGGATCTATGGGCCTTGATATTAGTGCCCGCTTTATTTGTGGGTATTAATTATTGGAGTAAAAAAAGACAGGTTATCCAGGCCATGGAACGAGGGGATGATTCTTGGGGAACGGTCTACTATGCCCTGAGTCTCTTAGCTCTATCGCTGATGTCTTGGCTCTTGAATTGGCCGATTGCCCTCTACGGGGGTGTCTTGACCATGGCTTATGGCGATGGCTTGGCGGCACTGATCGGTCAAGCCTATGGTGCAAAGCATCCGATCGAAGCCTTTCCTCATAAATCATGGCCAGGTTCCTGGACGGTCCTGGTGATGACAACTGTAATTAGTGGAGTTTGTCTCAGCTTTTTCGCCCCGGCACTGCCACTTATTCATCAACTGATGATTGCTCTGGTTGCGGGACTCCTTGCCATGTTGATCGAACTCCAAGGTACTCGGGGACTGGATAATTTGACCCTGCCCCTGGGTATGGGTTTGTTTTTGGCCTTTGCGAGTCAAGGGGCGGATACTGAGTTTTTACTGTATTTAGGGGTCATTTTAATTTGTTTAGCTACCGCAACCATGAAGGGCAAATTAAGCTTAGATGGACTGACGACGGCCCTAGTAATGGGGGCTGGTATGTATGGCCTAGGAGGTTCTTCCTTAGCTTATGCCCTTTTGACCTTCTTCTTAATTGGCACACTTGCGACCCGTTTTGGAAACAAAGGACAGCTTGCAAAAGGGCAATCCAAACCAAGAAATTGGCGACAAGTGGTATGTAATGCCTTTCCTTCGCTATTAATGGCTTTCCTTTATCACCAAACAAAAGATCCGAGCTATCAATGGATCGGTCTGACTGTCTTTGCGGCAGCAGCTGCTGATACCTTAGCTTCTGAATTGGGCAGTCGCTTCAATCATCCAGTCTATCTTATTACCAATGGTCAGCGAGTGACAAAAGGTTTATCGGGAGGGGTTTCGCTCCCAGGACTCATAGCCAGTCTTTTAGGAAGTGCGATCTTGGCCATATGGACTTGGTCCGACTTTGGTTGGAAAGGATTTGTTTGGGCCTTAATTTTAGGCTTCTTAGGATCTGTGATTGATTCCATAATAGGCGCTCTTTTCCAACGGAAATATCTTGACGCAAATGGTGACCTGCAGGATAAGCCAGCCTATAAGGGGCAGGAAATCGCACAAGGGGTCTCTTGGGTATCCAATAACGGAGTGAATCTAGTCAGTCTGACACTGGTTGCTTTACTAGCTTATCTCATTCAGCGAGTGATCGGCGGATAGAAGACCTGCAAACAAGAAAATTAAATAAATTTCAAAAGACTCAAGCAGGTTTCTTGCCTGCTTGAGTCTTTTAATTTGGAATCTCATGGAAGAGGATTTGATAGACCCGACTGGGGCGTCCTCGTTTAGTCAGTGGGGAAGTGGTGACAATCTTTGCATAGCCCGCTTCATTGAGGTTCTTGAGGATCCGATTGGCGTTACGGGGGGTAACCTCTAACTTAGCCGCAAGATCTTTAGAAGTTAGGAGAGGGTTGTTAGACTGTTGAATTAAGTTATAAATTTTTTGAATCGTAAAGGCAGATAGATTACTTTGTTTTGCGATCTCATTCACTAAGCTTCCGTAGCCTGCGGAATATGTTTGCTGTTTGTTTTCTTCACTGTAGGTATCTAGGTATTGAATCTCTCCATTAGGCTTCATAATTACATTTTGAGTGTTGCTTGATAGACTCTCTTTGACGGCCATCTTAGCGAGCGATAGGGCCTCTGGGATTAAGTTGCTAATGCCGATTCCGAAGTGGGTTAAGTCTATGCCGTTAGAGCTGAGATAGATCGCCAAAGCATTGGTACGCCCGTTATTAGTAATGATTGCTAAGGATTTTTGAGAAGCCATAAAATAGATGAAGCCTTCATCGATAAAGGTAAAAGCATCAATGGAATAACGTCGAAAGAAGGTCTGGGTTAATTGGTTGACCCGATTGAGGTCTTCGTTTTTATGAACAGCAATAACACCAACAATGGATTCGTTACTCGTTTGAGTAGCCTCGTTAATGTTTTGGCAAAGATCCGTTAGACTTTGGATGATAAAGGGTAGAGAAGGGCTAGTTACATCATAAGGAATTTGATTTTTTTCATAAAAAGGAATGATATTTGTTAAAGAGCATAGGATGCGTTTGACTTTATTTTTTTTCTTTTGTTCCAATAAAAATGTTTTTATCTTTGTATCGATGGTTTCTAGTTCATTGGCTTTTAGATTATTGGATATTTTTTGTAAACCAGAATTAATGTCTTCGTACTGTGCACTCTCAATGAAATAGTTTAAGGTTGGATCTTTGGAAAAAGGGATCAAATAATCACTGTCTCTTATACACATCTGACGCTGCCGACGAGCGATC
>OJLY01001094.1_pt1 | contig 12374 bp, 10 predicted proteins | sample 1597031 | NCBI WGS metagenome assembly OJLY01 (sample SAMEA3904673, study PRJEB24821) | metagenome | biome: Builtin; feature: hospital; material: surface | place: USA | collected 2013-06-03
ATCTACACTAGATCGCTCGTCGGCAGCGTCAGATGTGTATAAGAGACAGGGCTGGTTTAGCCGAAGCGGCCGGAGACGTAGTCCTCGGTGTCCTTCTGCTCTGGGTTGTTGAAGATCGTGGACGTGTCGTTGTATTCGATGAGCTCGCCTGGCTGGCCGGTGCCTGCGATGTTGAAGAACGCGGTCTTGTCGGACACGCGGGCCGCCTGCTGCATGTTGTGCGTCACGATAACAACGGTGAACGTGTCCTTGAGCTCGTTGATGAGGTCCTCAACCGCGAGCGTAGAGATCGGGTCGAGCGCGGAGCATGGCTCGTCCATGAGGATCACGGACGGCTCAACTGCGATGGTGCGCGCGATGCAGAGACGCTGCTGCTGACCACCCGAGAGACCGGAACCCGGCTTATCCAAACGGTCCTTGACTTCGTTCCACAGGTTAGCGCCGCGCAGGGACTTCTCGACGATGTCGTCACGCTGCGAGCTTGAGAGGCGCTTACCGTTGAGCTTGAACCCAGCCAAAACGTTGTCCTGGATGGACATGGTTGGGAACGGGTTCGGGCGCTGGAACACCATGCCGACCTCGGTGCGGACGCGGACCGGGTCAACACCTGGACCGTAGATGTCGTCGCCGTCGAGCAGAACCTTGCCCTTGACGTGTGCGCCTGGGATGACTTCGTGCATGCGGTTCAGGGTCCGCAGGAAGGTGGTCTTACCGCAACCGGATGGGCCGATGAATGCGGTGACAGAACGAGGGTCAATCGTCATGTTGACGTCTTTTACAGCATGCGTGCTGCCGTAGTAGACGTTGAGGTCTGAGACGTCGATGCGCTTTGCCATGGTTTTGTTTCCTTCACTTTGACCTGGCGGTCAGTGGTTGGTGTGACCTGTGGTCAGTGGTCTATGAGAGGTCTTGTGTGGGCGGCTGGCTGATTTCCAGCCGCCCGTGAGCTTTAGCGGCCTGCCTGCTTTGGTGCGAACAGTTTAGCGATGATGCGCGCGATCAGGTTCAGCAGCATCACGATGATGATCAGCACGAGGGCCGCACCCCATGCACGCAGGGTCGATGCATCCTGCGCGGCTGGTGCCGCTGGGTAGTTGAGCTGGCGGTAGATGAATACCGGCAGTGCCATCATCCAGTCCTTGAACAGGTTGAAGTTCACAACCGATGCGGTACCTGCGGTCACGAGGATCGGTGCGGTTTCACCGATGACGCGTGCGATAGCGATCGTGACACCCGAGGCGATACCGGAGAGCGCGGTTGGGAGGACGACCTTCATGACGGTGCGCCACTTGCGTACACCGAGTGCCGCGGATGCTTCGCGGAGTTCGTTCGGCACGACGCGGAGCATTTCCTCAGTCGAGCGGACCACGACCGGGATCATGAGCACCGACAGACCAATCGCTGCGGAGAAGCCGATTAGCTGGGAACCCGGCCTCATCTGGAATACGTCAAGCATGACGTAGGCGGAGATACCGGCCGCGAACAGACCCGCGACGATCGATGGGATACCGGTCATGACGTCGACGAAGAAGCGGATGACCTTAGACAGCCAGTTGTCGCGTGCGTATTCGACGAGGTAGATCGAGGTCAGCAGGCCGATCGGAACCGAGATCACAGTGGCCGCGAGGGTGATGAGCAACGTACCGATGAGTGCGTGCTTGATACCACCGATGAGTGGTCCGCCTTCGCGAGCGTGGGCGATGTCAGCGATTGCGATCTGCCCCTGCATGTCGGATGCGAAGAAGCCCGGAGCGATAACTGCCTTGGAGCCGTTGGATACCACGGTCCAGATCACCGAGACGAGCGGAACCAACGCGATCAGGAATGCGCCAACAATGAGGTTTCGGGCGAGCACGTTGGTTGCTTGGCGGCGGTTTTCGACCAGCAGGATAGCGAAGAAGTCAACGATCAGGAAGATGATCGCGGAGACGCATAGCCATCCGGCGACGTTGAATCCGATGAGGGCGACGATGGCGGCGCCTAGGATCAGTGAGATGAGGCCGATGACTGGCTCGCCCCATCGTGGCATCTGGCCGGAGGTGAGGCGGCTACGGCCGTGGCGGCGTTCCCCCTCTGGAGCGTTCTTGCTGCGCTGTTGCGTCGCGTTCACTGGTTTTACCTCAGACTTCTGGGAGCTACGTTCGTGATTCGGGTGGGTCATGTTAGTTCGCTCCGTCGAATTCCTTATGACGGGAAACGATCCACCGTGCAATGAGGTTCACGATGAGAGTGATGATGAAGAGGACCAGGCCGGCCGCGATGAGTTCGTTAGCGCGCAGGCCGGAGGACTCTGGGAAGTGCAATGCGATATCTGCCGGGATGGTCGAGTTACCCGAACCAATCAGGTTGATGGTCAAGCCACCTGCGGAGAGAACCATCGCGACCGCCATGGTCTCACCGAGCGCACGGCCGAGGCCGAGCATGATCGCGGAGACGATGCCAGCGCGCGCGAATGGGAAGACCGCCATGCGAATCATTTCCCAGCGGGTCGCGCCGAGTGCCAGAGCTGCTTCTTCGTGAAGTTTAGGTGTCTGAACGAAGATTTCACGCGAGAGAGCGGTGATGATCGGGAGGATCATGACCGCGAGGACGACCGATGCAGTCATCAAGGTACGTCCGGTCTGGGATGGGTCACCGAAGATCGGGATGAAGCCGAGGTTTTCGTGCAACCAGTTGAAGATGGTTACCATCGCTGGGCCGAGGACGGCCATACCCCACGCGCCGTAAACAACGGAGGGAATCGCTGCCAGGAGGTCGATCACGTAACCGACCGACTTAGCGAAGCGGCGTGGAGCGAAGTGAGAGATGAAGAGCGCAACACCGATCGCGACTGGTGTTGCGAGGAGCAAGGCGATGCCGGCAGCAATCAGGGTACCGATCGCCAGCGGCAGGACATAGTTCAGGAAGCCCTTACCGCCGGTGACGTCCGCCGGGTCTGCGGTCAACGCAGGAATCGACTGGGTGACCAGGAAGACCGAGACGAATACGAGGATGACAAGAATGATGATGCCGGCTGCCAATGCGGTGCCGGAAAATACCTTGTCACCGACGCGGCCTTTAGCCTTCTGGTTGAGCTTGCCGCTCTCGGGGGCCAGCGATGGGGAAGTCACGAGATTGCTCCTGTGCGCGTGAATCCAGTGGGAAAGTTGGGGGCGTAGATGCGGTGGAGGGCGGCCGGCTTCACAGCCGGCCGCCCATCACGAATGCTTTACTCAGCTACCTTGATGGAGTCGATAGCCTTAGCCGCATCGTTACGCATTGCCTCGGTCATTGGAGCGGAACCTGCAGCTGCGTTAGCAGCCTTCTGGCCCTCTTCGCTGACTACGTAGTGGCCCCATGCCTGGATCATGTCAACGGTCGACTGTTCCTTGTAGGTGGAGCAGTAGATGTGGTAGGAAACGAGAACCAGTGGGTAGGTGCCCTCTTCGGTGGAGGTACGGTTGATGCGTACAGCCATGTCGTTCTCGTTCTTGCCTTCGAGGCGGTCCGAGATTTCGACGGTCTTAGCTGCTGCGTCTTCCTCTGGAGCCTGGAAGTTCTCACCAACCTTGATGTTCGCGAGGGTCAGGTCGCCAGCTGCGGACTTGTCGGCGTAGCCGATAGCACCGTTGCTCTTCTGGACAACGCCAACGAGAGCGGAGGTACCCTGAGCTGCTTCGCCGCCGAGGTCCGATGGCCACTCTTCAACGTTGCCTGCTGGCCAAGCGTCCTTAGCGTTCTCAGCGAGGTAGTCGGTGAAGTTGTCGGTGGTACCGGACTTGTCAGCACGGTGCACTGGGATGATCTTGGTGTCTGGGAGGTCAACACCCTCGTTCAGAGCAGCGATCGCTGGGTCGTTCCAGGTGGTGATCTTCTCAGCGAAGATCTTCGCGAGGGTCTCAGCGTCGAGGTTGATCTTGTCAACACCCTCGAGGTTCACGACAATAGCGATCGGCGAGATGTAAGCAGGGATGTTGATTGCACCCTCTGGGCCACACATCTTCTCTGCGTCAGCGAGTTCCTCTTCCTTGAGGGAAGCGTCGGAACCTGCGAAGGAAGCCTGGCCGGACAAGAATGCCTTGCGGCCAGCGCCGGAGCCAGCTGGGTTGTACTGGACGTTGAGGTCCTTCTGGGTTTCCTTCAGACCAGCGGTCCATGCGCCAATTGCGGATTCCTGCGAGGAAGCGCCTGCACCGGAGAGGGTGCCGGAGACCTGCTTGGCGTCGCCGTTGTCCGAACCGTTGTTCGAAGAGTCAGAAGTGTTGTTTGCCTGGCCACATGCGGTGAGGCCCAGGGCCGCGATGGACAGGATTGCAGCCGTACGGCCGAAGTGCTTAATCTGCACGGTCATTCTCTTTCATTCCTGGGGGAAGCGAGTGCCGCGGTTTTGCGGCGACATTTAGACGCTAACGACGGAAGGTAAAGGAACCTGTGGCCTTATGTGAACAACAGGTGAACTATTCACCGAGATGGAAGAATATGCTGTAGACGTTAATCACATGGGGTGTAAGGAGGTGCGCGCGATGGCCACACGCGGTCAGAAAAAGTTGCCCCGCGCATCGTCCGCTATCGCCCGCGACCTCAAGACTCGATTGAAGGGCGGAACACGCCGGGTCCAAATCTCAATGACCCGGATCATCTTCGCAACCGTAGGCTCCGTCTTCTCCTTCTGGTTCGCCGAGAAAGTGCTCGGGCACCAACAGCCAATCTTCGCGGCAACCAGCGCGCTCATCGTGCTCGGCTTCGCGAACACATCCCACATCCGCAGAACCCTAGAGGTCGCGGTCGGATGCACGCTCGGCATCGTTCTAGGTGACATCCTCATGACCCTTCTCGGGCGGGGCGTGTGGCAAGCCGGCATCGTCGTCTTCCTATCCCTGGTTCTGGCGCGATTCCTTGACCCGGGCGTCGTCTTCGCGACTCAACTGGGCGTCCAATCCCTTCTGGTCGTACTCCTGCCCATCCCCTACGGAGGCCCCTTCACGCGCTCTGTTGACGCCGTCATCGGCGGCTCCGTTGGACTGCTTTTAATGCTCATGTGGCCGCGCGACCCACGGCGAGCGCCAGCCGCGAAACTGTCGTCTCTGATGCGGGAAGTGAGCCAATGTTTCCGGGAGCTGGGCGAAGCGCTTGAATCCTCCGATTCGCAGGCCGCCTGGCACACGTTGGTGCGGGTGCGTAACGCGAGCGCGCTCGTGGATCAGGCACGACAAGAAATCAATACATCTACCGATTACGCGAAGTTGAGCGTTCTGGGGCGGCGACACCGGCACGAGCTGAGCGACCAAGAACAACTTTTGGACGTTGCTGATCTGATTCTGCGAGGGCTCAACGTGGTGGCTCGGCGCGCGGCTGGCCTTTTGAATACGTTGGCGCCCGATGCTGAGCAACGCGAACGCTTGCATGTTCTGTTTGATGGGTTCGCTGACGCCCTGAATGCCTTAGCGAATTCCGCGGCGGAAACCTCAACGGGGTCTGCGAACATGATGCGGCGGCGTGCGCGCTCAATCATGGAGGAGGTCGTGGGCGACTTGGATGCTTCGTCGTGGCGCAGCGGGACGATGCAGTTGCCCACGTTGATCATGCTGTTGCGGCCTATTGCGGTGGATATTTTGCACGCCACTGGGGTTCCGCGCGATGCAGCGTCGGATTATTTGCCGCGCACCTAGGGCGCTGCCTCGGCGGGCTGCTGTGGCGTGCCGGTGGCGGGCAGGCGGCATCGGCTGTGGCGGCGGGCAACGAGAGCAAAGTGTCAGGGTATCTGCGTAGGGTAAAAGCATGAGTTCTACTGGGAAAAAGACGTCCCGAAAGTCGAGCGAGTTTAGGTGCAACGAGTGCGGGTGGGCGACCGTTAAATGGGTTGGTCGGTGCCCTGAGTGCGGGACGTGGGGTTCTGTTGAGGAGGTTGGCCCTGAGCTGGGTCAGCTGACTCAAGTGCGCTCGGTGAGTAAGCCTGCACAGAAAATCGCTGACATCGACTCACAACCGGCGGTGCACCGGCCGACGGGGGTGGGCGAGTTCGACCGTGTTTTGGGTGGTGGCCTGGTTCCGGGGGCCGTCATCTTGTTGGCTGGTGAACCTGGTGTAGGTAAGTCGACGCTGCTGATCGATGCGGCGGCACGGTCGGCACGGTCAGGTTTGAAGGTTCTGTATATCTCGGGTGAGGAATCTGCCGCGCAGGTCAAGTTGAGGGCCGAGCGCATCGGCGCGATCTCTGACGAACTGTATTTGACGTCGGAAACTGACCTGGGGACGGCGCTGGGTCAGGTTGAACAGATCGACCCTGACTTGTTGATCGTGGATTCGGTGCAGACGTTGGCGTCAGCCGAGGTTTCAGGGTCCGCGGGAGGGGTTTCGCAGGTTCGTGAAGTGGCCTCCGCATTGATCGGTACCGCGAAAACCAAAGGCATCACCACGATTGTGGTGGGGCACGTGACCAAGGAAGGCACCATCGCAGGGCCCCGACTCCTTGAACACCTCGTGGATGTCGTGTGCCAGTTTGAGGGCGAAAAACACTCACGCTTGCGGCTCTTGCGGGCCGTCAAAAACCGGTACGGCCCCACCGATGAAGTCGGCTGCTTTGACCTGACAGATTCAGGAATCGAAGGCCTAGCGGACCCTTCTGGCCTGTTCCGCACGCGAACCATCCAACCCGTCCCAGGGACGTGCCTCACCGTAACCGTTGAGGGGCGCCGGCCGCTCATCGCTGAAGTACAGGCGTTGGTGACGTCCGCGACCACGCCGTCGCCGCGTCGTAGTACAACCGGCCTGGATTCTTCCCGGGTTTCGATGCTGTTGGCCATTCTGGAATCGCGTGCAGGGCTCGCTCTGGGGCAAACGGATTGCTTTGTAGCGACCGTGGGCGGTGTCCGGCTCACCGAACCCGCTATCGACCTTGCGGCATGCCTAGCTGTCGCTTCTGCCGTGGCTGAGCATCCTTTGGATCAACGCATGATTGTCTTCGGTGAAGTCGGCCTTGCTGGCGAAGTGCGTGCTGTGCAGGATGTTAACCGGCGTATAGCCGAAGCGCATCGCCTGGGTTATCAGCGGGCCATCGTCCCGGTCTCCCCAAACGGGCCGGGGAAGATCCCGGAAGGCATGGACGTCCGAACCGTGACAAGCCTCGCGGAAGCCCTCCACTTGGCGGGCTTCGCCCCCGCGGGCGAGCGCTCCTAAAATAGATAGGTCTTGACGTGCGTTGGCGCCTCGCCGCGCAGTGCGATGTGAAAGGTATCAACTCTCGTGACGCCTCGTTATCCAGAATACGTACGGGCAGACCACCATCGCTCCGACGAGCTGCAACCCGAACAGGCTGAGACGCTGCGGCAAGTGATGGTCAAAATCGCGCCAGGTACTGAGCTGCGTGACGGTCTTGAAAGGATCCTCCGTGGCCGCACCGGGGCGCTCATCGTGCTGGGTTTCGACCGAGGCATCGAACAGCTAACCACTGGCGGGTTCCCTATAGATATCGAGTTCTCACCAACCCGGCTACGTGAACTCGCGAAAATGGACGGCGCGATCATCCTCTCCAAAGATCTGACCCGCATCCTTCACGCCGGCATTCACCTGGTTCCTGACCCGACCATCCCCGCTACCGAGACTGGCACCCGTCATCGCACCGCGGAACAAACCTCAATCCAAACCGGTTACCCCGTGATCGCGGTGTCCCAGTCGATGAACACCATCACGATTTACGTTGACGGGCAAAGGCATCAGCTCGAAGGTTCAGAAACGATCCTTGCACGAGCAACCCAGGCACTATCAACCCTCGAACGGTACAAGACCCGCTTGGTTGAAGTCACCAACGCATTGTCCAATCAAGAGATTGAAGACGTTGTCACGGTGCGTGACGTCGCTACGGTGATCCAGCGGCTCGAAATGGTGCGCCGCATTTCAGAGGAGATCCGCCGCGACATCCTCGAACTCGGCGTGAACGGGCGGCTCGTCGGCCTACACCTCGAGGAACTCAGCACAGGAGCCGGACCGTCCCTATCGGTTGTTTTGCGTGACTATGCGAACGCGGCGCGACGTGCAGGGATGGGTGACACGATCGTCGACATCAACCAGATTGAGCAGCAGCTTGCCGCCCTGGACTCTCCGCACCTGGTTGATCTTGGGCAAATCGCGATACTGCTGGGTTTCCCTGGCGGCGCGTCCGACCTGGATCATCACGTTGAACCCCGCGGATTCCGGTTGCTTTCTGGCATCACGTCGCTGCCTCAGCATCTCGTGGAGCGAGTAGTTCAGCGTTTCGACGGCTTGCAGGAACTGATGGCCGCGAACGTGGATGAGCTACAGCAGATCGAAGGCATCGGTGAAGGCCGGGCCCGCAGCGTACGCGAGGGACTCAGCCGTTTCGCTGAAGACAGCCTGCTGGAGCGGTACCGCTAACCGCTGGGCGGCGTTGGCGGGCGAGCTTCCACGCGGACAGTGTGTCTACTGGAGTACGAACGTCGCCGGTTTAGATTCGTTGTCGCCCAGGCTCACTTTGAGCTTGTATGTTCCGGGTAGCGGCTTCGAAGAGATCGCCTGGCATTCCGGTAGGGAGCGTACTCGATTCCAGGTGAAGCGCGCGTTTTCTTCCTGACCTTTTTCGAGTTTGATTTTGACGTCTTCTGGGTCTTGTTGGCAGTCGCGGGTCGAGAAGATCCGGTCGTTGCCAGAAGTCACGACAAACTCTTGTTGGGTTGTGCCGACGTTCATGGTGCACGGCACGTCACCCGTGTTTTTCAGTTTGAGGATCAGCACTGGATCCTCCCCGGCGCCGTAGGACTGTTTGTCAGTTGCGGCGCTCACCGTGATGTCGCTAGCCACGCAGTCTTGGCTGCCGTCGGGCTTAGGGCTAGGCCGCTCCCCCTCTTTCTCACCTTCGGCATCACCAGTGTTCTTATCTTTAGCATCACTAGGGCTGCTATTTTCCCCGCCCGGCTGCGTCGACGTTTGCGTCGTCTGCTTCTCGTCAGCCTTGTTTCCACCGAAGACCCCCGAGACCCATTTAACGACACTCACGATGCCCAAGGTTATTAAAGTCAGGAGGAGGAGCAGGACAATCAACGCCACTATGCGGCGTCGACGGTACGTAGCTGCTGACGGTTTCTGGTTCTCGGTGGCCATGTCACCAGGATAAGCCGCGAAACATCCGTAACGAGCTAGCCGCCGTATGATGACAGACGTGTCCACCCCAAACAACAAACCCGCAACGCACGCCACCGGCCACTCAAACCCGGACGCCGCCCCCGCCTCCACCGTTCGGGCGCGCGTCAACGAATGGTTCCTCGCCAACGGCCGCGACCTCCCCTGGCGCCGCCCCGAGGCAACCGCATGGGGCGTCCTCGTTTCGGAGATCATGCTGCAGCAAACCCCGGTCGTGCGGGTCCAACCTGTGTGGGAAGAGTGGATGGAACGCTGGCCAACTCCACACGACCTCGCAGCGGAGCCCGCCGGCGAAGTTCTACGTGCCTGGGGCCGTTTAGGCTATCCGCGCCGAGCGCTACGCCTGCACGCGTGCGCGCACGCGATCGCCACAGAACACGACGGCGTAGTCCCCAACGACCTCCCCACACTTTTATCCCTGCCGGGCGTCGGCGAATACACGGCCGCCGCGGTCGCATGTTTCGCCTACCGCATCCCGGCAACCGTCGTGGACACGAATATCCGCAGAGTTATCGGCCGCATTTTTCACGCGAAAGCGCTCCCCGGGCCAACGATGACGCGTGCTCAGTACCGCGCGGCCCAAGCGTTGATGCCGGCGCACCCGAACGAAGCCGGCGACGCCGCGGATGCCCACTACTCTCCGCCGGAGGTCACGGAGGCGAACACGTGGAACGCCGCGTCGATGGAGTTGGGTGCGTTGGTGTGCACGGCACGTAACCCTCGTTGCGGGGAGTGCCCCGTGGAGTCGGTGTGTGCGTGGGTTGCGGCGGGGAAGCCTGCCGCGGATTATGTTCCGCGTGGTCAGGCTTGGCATGGGACGGATCGGCAGGTGCGTGGCCGGGTGATGGCGGTTTTGCGTGAGTCGGATGGCCCTGTCCCGCACGAGGTGATGGCGACGCGCGACGGCGCCGAGCGTGCCGCGTCAGCCGCCACGGAATCGCGGTTGCGCTCCGCTTTGGCTGAGTTGGCTTTGCTCACAGCCGACGATGCGCAGCGGGCTTCGTGCGTACGTGGACTTGTTGAGGATGGGCTCGCGGTACTGACCTCGCATGGCGAGGTTTCACTCCCGGGGTAAGTGCCCGCCTGCCCCTTCCACCACGCCGCCCACAGCTTACTCTTGGCTCACGAGTGGCGTGATTCGCTCTTCGACATCGCTAAGCGTGGTGATCATGCGGGTGTTGCCGAGGGTGTTTTGTTTGACGCGCGCGAGGTCGAGGAATTCTGCGACACCGTCGTCGTGGGAGCGCAAGAGTTCTTGGAACACTTCGGGCGCCACGGCGTCTTGTTGGTCCATGACTTCGAAGCCGTGTTTCTTGAAGAAATCGACTTCAAACGTGAGACAGAAGACGCGATGGATGCCGAGTTCACGGGCGTCCTGGAGCAGGTGTTCAAGTAGCAGGCCGCCGCATCCTTGTCCGGCCGCGTCCGGGTGGACGGCGAGGGTTCGGATTTCGCCGATGTCTTCCCACATGACGTGGAAGGCGCCGCAGCCGATGATGCGGCCGTCGGCGTCTTCGGCAACCCGGAACTCCTGGAGCGCTTCGTAGTACGCTACGGCTTCTTTTTCGAGCAAGATGCGTTGCTCGGCGTATGGGCGCACGAGTTCACGGATGTACGTGACGTCCTGGGACCTGGCTGGCCGGACGGTGATCGTGCTGGGTTTGCTTGCGGTGGGGGTTGCCATGCTGTCCATCGTAGTTCGGTGACCACGATATATGGGGTCTGTTAAGAAGTGAGCTGCGTCCCGTTCCGTGTGGGAGCGAGACGCAGCTCATTGATACGCACGATGCGCGGTGGGCCTTATCTGTTAGGCGCGGTCGTCGGCGCTAGCCTCGCCCGTACCTGCCTCGCCCGAGCCTGCCTCATCCGAGCTGGAGTCAGTTTCAGACTCGTTCGTGCCGGTTGGTTCGGTCGATCCCGCCAGGATTGCGGCCGGGGTGGCCTTACCTTCGAGCTGATCTGGCCCGTCGACGGCGGTGAAAGTCAGCTTGCGTGAACCTTCTTCGCCTTCGACGTCGACCACAACGGTCTGGCCTGGCAGCAGTTCGCCGAAGAGGATCTTCTCGGAGAGTGGGTCTTCGACGTCGCGTTGAATGGTGCGGCGCAGTGGGCGGGCGCCCATCGCTGGGTCGAAACCACGGTCTGCGAGCAGGTCGCGAGCTGGCTGCGTGACCTTGAGCGAAATCGAGCGTTCGCCGAGGCGCTCGGAGAGCCGGTCGGTGAACAGGTCGACGATCTGGACGATCTCGCTGTGCTGCAGCTGCGGGAACACCACGATGTCGTCGACGCGGTTCAGGAACTCTGGCCGGAAGTGCTGGCGCAGTTCTTCCTGGACCTTGGCCTGCATGCGCTCATAGCCGGTTTGGACGTCGGTGGTGGACTGGAAGCCGGTCATGACGCCCTTGGAGATGTCGCGGGTACCGAGGTTGGTGGTCATGATGATGATCGTGTTCTTGAAGTCGACCACGCGGCCCTGCGAGTCGGTCAGGCGACCGTCCTCGAGGATCTGCAGCAGCGAGTTGAACAGATCAGCGTGAGCCTTCTCAACCTCGTCGAACAGCACGATCGAGAACGGACGGCGGCGAACCTTTTCGGTCAGCTGGCCGCCTTCTTCGTAGCCGACATAGCCCGGAGGGGCACCGAACAGGCGGGAAACGGTGTGCTTCTCGGCGTATTCGGACATGTCCAGGGTAATGAGGGCGTCTTCGTCACCGAACATGAATTCGGCGAGCGCCTTTGCGAGCTCGGTCTTACCCACACCGGTTGGGCCCGCGAAGATGAACGAGCCGCCTGGGCGGTTCGGGTCTTTGAGGCCTGCGCGGGTGCGGCGGATCGAGCGCGCGATCGATTTGATCGCTTCGTCCTGGCCGATGATGCGCTTGTGCAGTTCGTCTTCCATGTTGAGTAGTCGCGTGGACTCTTCTTCGGTGAGCTGCACAACCGGGATGCCGGTCGAGGACGCGAGGACTTCGGCGATGACCTCTGGGGTGACCTCAGAGATTTCGTCGAGGTCGCCGTTCTTCCACGCGGCTTCCTTCTCTTGACGCTCGGTGATGAGGCGCTGTTCTTCGTCGCGGAGCTTGGCTGCGCCTTCGAAGTCTTGCGCGTCGATCGCGGATTCCTTTTCGCGGCGGATGTCAGCGATCTTCTGGTCCATTTCCTTGAGCTCTGGTGGCGCGGTCATGCGCTGGATGCGCAGGCGTGCGCCGGCTTCGTCGATGAGGTCGACGGCCTTGTCTGGC
>OJLY01001095.1_pt1 | contig 12359 bp, 8 predicted proteins | sample 1597031 | NCBI WGS metagenome assembly OJLY01 (sample SAMEA3904673, study PRJEB24821) | metagenome | biome: Builtin; feature: hospital; material: surface | place: USA | collected 2013-06-03
ACGAGATGTAGAGAGGTCTCGTGGGCTCGGAGATGTGTATAAGAGACAGCCTTAAATGGATATAAAGAAAAAATAAGGAGGAATTGTTATGTCGGATCAAAAGGGTGCGGTAATCAGTTTACCAAAAAAGAGTAAGAACCTAGTTATTGCTGCGTGTTGCTTACTTATGTTGTTTATTGCTAGTTCGGGTGCGTCAGTGGCAGTTTTAATGACTCCCATTCTGGAAAGAATGAATGCCTTAGATCATTTTGGTTTAGTGGTTATTCTTGGAACGATCGGTGTAGCAGTTATGACACCAATCGGAGGTAAGTTAGGAGAAATCGTCGGATTTAGAAAGTTGATCTTGGTAGCGGGAACTATTTCGATCGTGTCTCTTTTAGCCTTAGGCTTTGTGAAGTCGATTGTACTTTTTTCGGTTTTTCGGTTAATCCTTAGTTTGGCACAAGGAACATTCACAGCGGCACCTTACATATTGGTCAGTCTAGTGGGTGAGCGGGTGGATGTCCCTAAATATATGGGCTTTTTAGCTAGTTCAGTTGCATTAGGTACATTTGTTGGTCCTGTTGTATCAGGGATCTTGGAGGATAAGGGGCTTTATACTATTTCAATTTCTTTCTCATTTATCTTCTTACTTGTTGCGCTATTACTCATTGCTAAGCACCTTCCTAAAGGTTCCTTGAATAAACAAGCTGCCATTGATAAAAAAGGTGTGGTGATGTTAGCGGTGGTTGTTTCTGCTTTTGTCTTAACCTTGAATTACACGCCAAAATTAGGTTGGTCAAATCCTTTTATTCTTGCTGGAATCGTCATTTTCTTAGTGTCCTTGTTCCTATTTATCAAAGTTGAAAAAGATTATGAAAAACAAGGTGGTCAAGCTATTGTTCCAATGCGCCTATTTTCTAATCGTGAATTTGTGACTTTATTAATGATTGCGATAACTTGTTATTTCTATCAATCTCCTATGCTGTCATATGGATCATTAGCAGGTTTCCAAGTTTTGAAAAAGAGTGCAACGGTTGTTGGGTTATTACCGGTTCCTAGAACGTTAGTAACCTTATTATTGCCATCTTTCGTTGGGGTATGGCTAGGTAAAAGCTCATTGAATAAGTGGAAGGCGATGGCTGCAGCTACTTTAATTGTAGCGATTGTCTTTATTCCACTGATGAATATTAACCCTTCTATGTCGATTATGACTTTATTTATTTCTTTTGGCTTAACAGGGATTGCCGAAAGTTGCCGGTCAGTATCGGTGACTCCTTCTGTTCAAGAAAGTTTGAGTCCTGCTGATTTATCGGCAGGGACAGCCCTAGCTACTTTTGCTGGTTCTTTAACTTCTTTGATTTCATCTTCAGTGAGTGCCTTTATTATTAATGCCCATCCGGATAATGTGGCTTTGGGATTGAGTCGGGTCTTTCAAGTGGTTGTGATAATTTCCTTGCTTGGTTTCTTGTTAGTGACCCTTGTCATTCGCCCAATTCATAAAAAACGTTTTAATCAAAACAATTAAGGAGGTATTTCGATGGATTATTTAGTAAGAGCAAAAGAACTTTTGGATGACATGGTTTCTAATAGACGGTATTTACACCAACATCCAGAAATTGAATTTAAGTTAGATAATACGGTGTCTTTTGTCAAAGATAAATTAAAATCCTATGGGATTGAAGCACAGGACATTGGGGATCATGGTGTAACGGCTGTCTTAGGAGATCCTTCAGGAAAAACATATCTATTACGTGCAGATATGGATGCCTTACCAATCCAAGAAGCTACGGGCTTAGACTATGCTTCGAAGAATCAATATATGCATGCTTGTGGTCATGATATCCATACGTCCATGTTATTAGCAGCTGCAAAGATGCTTAAAGAAAATGAAGCCAATCTTAAAGGTCAAGTAAAATTCATTTTCCAACCTGCCGAAGAGTTGCTGGTAGGTGGCGATGCTATGATTAATGCGGGAATTCTTGAAAACCCTAAGGTTGATGCTGCTTCTGGTCTCCATGTAGTTCCCAATATGCCAATATCTGGAGTAATGCCTGGTAAGAATATTGGTGCAGCTGGTGCGATTAATTTTGATATTGTGGTTAAAGGGGAGGGCTCTCATGGTGCTTCACCGGTAGATGGTAAGGATCCAGTTTTGGCGGCATCTCAAATTGTTATCGGTGTTCAGAGCATGTTGACTCGTGAAATTCCACACACTCGTAGTGCTACGTTAACCATTGGTAAGTTTATCGCAGAGGGATCCTATAATGTCATTCCAGGAAAAGCAGAACTTGCTGGAACGATCCGCTTCCATAATAATGAAACGAGAGATTATATAGCCGAACGTTTCCCACAATTGGTCAAAGCAATAGCACAAGCATACCGGTGTGAGGCTGAGGTTAGCTTTAAGTGCAATTGCCCCACTTTAGTGAACGATCCAGCAGTTGCAGATGCAGCTAATACTTATATTCGTGAATTATCAGACAATGGTCAAAGATTTAAGTACATTCCTAACCCAGGAACTTCTTTAAGTGGTGGGTCGGAAGACTTTGCTCATTATACTTATTATGTTCCAAGTACCTTCTTCTACTTATTCTGTCCACCAAAGGGCGTTGAAAAGCCGAAAGCTGTTCACCACCCTGAAGTTCAGTTTGATGAAGACATGATGCCAGTCGGTGCAGCTGCGTTAGCAACGATCGCTACAAGATGGTTGGCGGATAATCGATAGTGCTAGTGTATTGAGCTAATATATTTATAAAATCACAAGTTGACGGAATGTTGGCTTGTGATTTTTTATGTTCTTATTTTAAAACGGTGATAATAGTGTGAAATAAAGGAAAGATAAAAATGTAGTTTGGTTTGTTGATAAAAGGTTAATACACTATTAAGCAAATTGCTTTTCGATCAAATCTCAATATTCTATAATGTTTCATAGTTTGTGATGAATGATCATCCATAATATTGAGAAAAGGAGCTTTCTATGAAAAGAAATCTTTGGCATCAACGTTTGCTATTATCAAGTTTGTTATTTCCTCTAGTCTTAAACGCACCACTTAGTCAAGTGGCTGCCCAGGAGTCGGTGACGGATCCAGTTGTTGAGACCACGTCCAGTCAGTTGGAGGAGACGGTTAATCCTTCGGAAATGTCTAGTCCAGAAGTTGGTCAAGCAGAAGACCAACCACTGGCTCCCTTTACCAAAGCGGATTACGAGACCAGTTCGGCCACTCAAATGGCTCAGGCCATCCGTCAAGGACGAGTGACCAGTGAACAGTTAGTGAATTGGGCTTTTGAAGAGATTGAGGCCAAAGATGGTGAGCTCAATGCCATGATTTCGACCCGTAAGGAAGAAGCCTTAAAAGAGGCACGGGAATTAGAAGATCAAGGGCAACCCTTTTATGGAGTCCCCATACTCTTAAAAGGTCTAGGCCATACGATTAAGGGCGGCGATAATACCAATGGTCTGACCTATATGGAAGGCACGCAGTCTCGTAGTGATTCACGGATCACTAAGGATCTTAAAAAGGCTGGCTTTATTGTGGTAGGGCAGACTAACTATCCGGAATTAGGTCTGAAGAATATTTCGGATTCCAAGCTCTACGGTAGATCAGCCAATGGTTTAGATCCCCAATATGCAGCAGGAGGCTCGTCAGGTGGATCGGCTGCAGGGATAGCGGCTCATTATGCTCCCGTAGCGAGTGGGTCAGACGCTGGAGGGTCTATTCGAATTCCTGCTTCCTGGAATGGCCTGATCGGTTACAAGCCGAGTCGTGGTGTCTTAGACCAGAATCCTGACCGTCCCAACTTGCAGGTGGTTCATTTTCCGCTAACCAAGAATATGACGGATACGATTGGACTATTTGACTTTTTTGGAGGGAGTGCCTATCCAGAGCTATCATTTGACCCCAAGAATATAAAAATTGCCTATAGCACACAATCCCCCGTTAATACCGATGTTTCTCCCGAGGCTCAGGAGGCCGTCCATCAAATGGTAGCTTATCTAAAAGGTCTTGGATTTAGCTTAGAGGAAGTAGCTGCTCCGATCGATGGGGTTTCTTTAATGCATGATTACTATACCTTAGCAGCAGCCAGCGGTAGTTTTGCGAATTTTCTATCCCAACAAAAACGTAAACAAGCGATCCAATTTGATGAGGTGGATCCTACAACCTGGGTTTTATATCAATATAGCCAACATCTCGATAAAAAGGATAGTGAGTTAGCTTGGCAACGTATTCATGAGCAGGCTGAAAAAATGAAGCAATTCCGCCAAAACTATCCACTCTATCTAACCCCTAGCACGGCTTTCTTGGCTACTAAGTTAGAAGATCCCTTGTTGACTGCAGACCATCTGCAACAAATTAAGGAGAGTCATCTGTTAGATAAGGAGGCTCTAGCTCAATTGGTCTATGATCAGTGGTTAACGGCCTTAAGATATACACCTTTTACACAGTTAGCCAACCTGACAGGAGAGCCCGCGATTTCCTTACCGACTTATCAAGCTGAAGACGGACGGACGCTGGGTGTGCAATTCCAAGCGGGCTTGAAGCAGGACCGACTCTTACTAGCAGTGGGTCAACTCTTAGAACAAGCCGGTCAATTCTATTACCAGAAACCATCCGTCCCAGCTCCTTCTGAGCCGGAAGATGGATCTGAGGAAGAGCAACAGGACTCTATTGATGAAAGTGAGGAATCAGAAAATTCCAGTCCAGCACCGGTTGACGATGAGTCAGACCATGAAGAAGCGGCTGATCAAGATTCAAATCTAGATCATTCTACTTCTCTTGAAGCCGCTGAGACAGATTCGGCGGATAAAGACTTGGCTTCAAACGATTCAAGTGAAGCGACAGCTTCTGATCCAAGCGATTATCAGTCTCAAACTAAGCCCTTAAAATCCAAGGCTCTCTTACCAGAAACGGGCGAGGCGTCGATTAATGGCTTCTGGCCAGCCATGATGCTTGGATGGGTCTTTGTTCTTTGGCCAAGTAAAATCCGTGGTAGAAAGTAAGGTTCTTCCTCAATTGTGCTTTCATCCCTTCCTTGTTATAATCGGTTAGTAATAAATGGCGGTGAGCCATGGGGAGAGGAAGGGTCGTTATGAAGCCTTCAATACGATTAAAAGAAAGTGCCTTTGTAGCCAGTTATGGGGCCATGTTTTTTGGGGGGCTTTGAATGTGATTATCAATGCCTCCTTGATTCAATTGGCACAGAGCCTAGACCGAAGCCTAGGTGAGGTGGCTCAGTTGATCTCAGCTAAGAGCTTGGGGACTTTGTTGTTTCTCTATCTAGCGGGCAAGTGGTCCGACCAATATGGGAGAAAACCCTTGGTTTTATTAGGGAGTCTTTGCTTCTTGATCTTTTTACTGGGTTTTTCTTGGACGACGTCCTTTACAGGTCTATTGTTGCTAGCCTTGTTGGGAGGGGTGGGCCATGGTTTGATGGATGCCCCGTCTATGTCCATTCTTTTTGATTTACTGGCGGATAAAGCAGGCTCAGCCTTGATCTTGGTGCAATTTTTCTTTTCTTTAGGGGGCATGTTTGTATCCTTTGTGGTCTCACATACGGTAGCGGCGGGTCTATCCTATCGCTGGATTTATGCTTTGATGCTGGGCTTTGGGCTGGTCTACTTCTTGCATGTAGCTTTGAGTCCACTTCCGGCCTTAAGACGGTCAGAAGAATCGACCCCTTTACCGCAAAAGGCCAGCCAGATCTTAGCCACTCCAGCCATGATGACTGTCTTGGCGGGGATTTGCCTTTTTGCCATCTATCAATACATTATGTTGACTTGGACGCCACATTTTCTTCAGATGAACAAGGGCTATCAAGCAGCCGCAGCCTTAGGAGCGGTGGCCATCTATCAAATGGGCGGAGCTCTGGGGTCGGTGGCTTTCTCCCTAGTGTTATGTAGGATTAGGGCCGCACAACTGGCTCTAATGAATACGGGGCTTACCTTGGGCTTGTCCTTGGCCTTGTTATTCTTGCAGCAACCCTTGGCCTTGCAGCTTTGCCTCTTTTTGATGGGAGCGATTATGTCAGTGTATTTTTCCTTGTGTATCAGTATCGGTGGCGAACTTTATCCTCAAGCGACAGGCTTAGTCAGTGGGGCCATTGCCAGCTTCAATGTGGTGACCACCTTGTTGGCTTCTCTTCTGATTAGCTTCTTGATGGAAGGAAAGATGGCGGTAACGGCTTTATTCTTATTGCTGGTTCTCATTCTGGGAATCTTGATGGGGGTCTCCTGGAAGATGTGGCAGATCGAACACGCGCTAAAGGATTCCATCTCATCTTAATAGCATAAAAAAGCATCGTCGAAGACTTTGAGTCTGGACGATGCTTTTTTGTTTGCTTGAGTTTAGTCTTGGATCAAGGCTAAGGCGAAGCTAAAGTTAAAGCTTGGATCATTTAATTGATAGTCCTTGGCGAGTTCTGGACCACAGGCATTTGATCCGGTACCGCTTTGAGCGTAGTCAAGAATGAGATAGTGGCTGTCTTCCTTTTGCAGCTGATCGCGGTGGGCGACTTGAGTGAGCTGGTCAATGGAATAGGCGGATAGATTAAAGGATAAGGAGCTATCGGCTTGGACGGCCAAGTGTGCTTGACTCCCTTTCACAGTCAGGTCGAGGACTTGATTGTGGGCCCCATTTTCTTGGGGAGTGACATAGGCTTCATATAAGTCGTCAATATCTTGGATAAAACGAGCTTGGAAATTAGCATGGTGCTTGTCTTCATAGGATTCATGCGGACCATTTCCAAGATAGTTGACGCTTTGGTAGTCGTTAGCTAGTGGTAGAACCATTCCAAAGCGCGGTAGGAAAGGCATGATTGGATTCTTTTCGACTTGGCAAGTCATTTGAATCTGACCTTGACGGCTGATCTTCCAATGGATATCAAGGTCCAGAATAGTTTGCCGTGCGAGGGCATTGAGGACGCCCTTGAGTCGGATATCAATGCCTTGGTCGCTTTCCTCAATCTGATAGTCGTGGATTCGTGTCCGGGTATGATGGTAGTTGGCCTGTTCCCATTCCTTACGGATGTTGCGATCGTTATCGATCGGGGCACGCCAGATGGTCCAATAGCCTGGACGTGTGAGCTGGTCAACGCCCTTAAGGGAGAGTTCCTGAATGGCGCCACTTTCCTTAGCAATGGATAGGGTGACGTCATCGATATGAACAGCGATCCGGTCAACTAGGTCTTGAACAGAAACAGTCTTGGCTTGAGCAGGTAGACTAGTTAGCTGGTAGGCTTGGAGTTGGATGCAGTCAAAGCCCAGTTCATAGCCTTTAACTTGTTGGTAAGCAACTAAGCGTAGCATGGCTGCATCAGAGCAGGCTTCCTGATAAGGGCTTAGGTCGAGTATGGCTTGCCCTTTTCCTGGGCAGTCTAGGCTTCCCACGGATAAGGTGTCGGTGAGTTGACCGGCTTGATCATAGACTTCCAGCTTAAAGTCAACCTGGTCTTTTAAATTGATAAAGTCATAATAACTTTGAATCCTTGCTTGGAAATGTTCTTGATCAAAGGAGACTAATTTAACGGGACGGAAGACTTGGCGGTGGTCCAAGACCCCCGTATGTGGCGTCCGGTCAGGATACATGAGTCCATCCATGCAGAAGTTGCCGGCATGCGGATATTCCCCGTGGTCACCGCCATAACGGTAGAGGGGCTCTTGGTCAGGCTGGTGGCGGTTAAGGTTGACCGCATGGTCAGCCCATTCCCAGACGAAGGCTCCGATAAAGGAATCATGGGCCATCATAAAGTCGTAGTAGGCCTTGATATCGCCAGGACCGTTCCCCATGGCGTGGATGTATTCACAGAGGATGAAAGGCTTTTGAGCGGGTTGACTGAAATACAATTCCTCAATCTCTTCCACAGAGGGATACATGCGGCTCCACATGTCGAGGCAGTCCGTATTATAGGTTTTTTGCCGATCGTGGTACCAATAGGCCTCGTAGTGGAGTGGCCGGCTAGGATCGAGCTCACGAGCCGCTTGTAACATTTCTTCAATGCAGATGCCATAACCAGATTCATTGCCTCCCGACCAGAAGACGATTGAAGCATAATTCATAAATGGTCGCATGGAATGCAGCATTCGGTCTTTGAATTGTTGGGCAAAGGCAGGGTCGTCTGCCATCATATTATAATTATCATTACCTCCCAAGCCATAGAGATCGACCACGCCGTGACATTCAATATCTGCTTCAGAAATGACATAAAAGCCCATGCGGTCGGTCAGTTCATAGAACTCGGCTGTCTTAGGGTAGTGGGCGGTACGGATGGCATTGAAGTTATACTGCTTCATCAAAGTTAAGTCCTTAATTTGTTCATCTAAGGTCACCGTTGCTCCCGTATTGGGTTGGCTGTCATGTTGGTTGACACCGATTAATTTGACAGGGACTTGGTTGACATAAAAGATCTGGTCGCGAATCTCAATTTGGCGCAGACCTAGGGCTTGACGAATGATCTCCTGGTCGCTTTCAAGGTAGATTTCATATAGATAAGGGGTCTCCGCATTCCATAAAAGAGGTTGGTCGACCGGAATGGTCAGCTCACTATTGGCAGGCATGGACCCTTGGTAGAGGGTATTTCCTTGGGGGTCTAAGAGACGTAGCTTGACTTCCTTCTCCAAACCAACTCCTTGTAGGGCCAAATGAATGGATGCTTGGCTTAGGTCGTCGTTAAAGCTTTGAGTGATTTGGTAGTCGGTAATTCGCGCCTTAGAGCGTTGTAATAGGTAGACATCTCTAAAAATGCCTGAATAGCGGAATTTGTCCTGGTCTTCATAGTAAGTACCGTCACACCATTGGAGTACTAAGATATGCAGGTCATTTTCTCCAACATGCAGATAGTCTGTCAGGTCAAATTCACTCTGGCGATGACTGATTTGGCTATAGCCGACAAATTGCCCATTAAGCCAAAGATAGAAGGCTGAATCCACCCCTTCAAAGTTCAAGAAGTAGTCTTCTTCCAGACTATCGATCTCAATCTTGCGGTGGTAAAGACCAGCTGGGTTGTGGTAAGGGACATAGGGGGGATCGTAGGGAATTGGGAATTCCGTATTGGAGTACTGGATCTGCCCATAACCATGCAGTTGCCAGCATGAAGGAACAGGAATCTGGTCATAATCGAGTGATACCTGGCAATCTGCCTGCCAATAGGCTTGGTCAATGTGCCGGACGTTCTCAAAATAATGAAAATCCCAGATGCCATTAAGGTCGATATAGCGTGAGGATTGTCGACGGTTGCTGCCATCGAAGTCATCCGCTTTTCGGTAAGGAATAAAATAAGACCGGTCAGCCTCCACATTCAAAGCGGTGAGGGACAGGTCTTCAAAATAATTCGGTAGTAACATGTAAACGCCTCCTCCTAGAATCTTCTTTTATTATAGGGAAAATACCAGCAAGAAGCTATATGCAATTGGGTGATGGAATATGGTTAAATGTTTCCTTGATTGTATTGGCGATAGTGGCTAGGGCTTTGTTGATAGTAGCGCTTAAAGGTCTTGGAAAACAACAATTGATCGTCATAACCGACGGCATTGGCAGTTTCATTGATGGTCAATTGAGTATGGCCAAGGAGGTAGCTGGCATATTCCATGCGACGGGTCATCAGCAAGGACTGGGGAGAAGTTTGATAGCGTTCTTTAAAGAGCTTATAAAGGTAGGACCGGCTGATCCCGACGTAATGAGCCACATCTTGAATGGTAATCGGATGCTGAAAATTAGTGAGGATATAGTCATAGGCGATCTCTTCATAGTTCTTTGCTTGAGTAGTGATTATGGGGCGGTCCGTATTGGGAAATTCCCGACAAATTTCGTAGAGAAATTGGTAACATAGGCTTTTAAGCAGAATCTCGCGATATGCTGGGCTTTTTTGTTGGAAGCAGAGATCGATCACTTGGTTGAGGACATTGAAGCAAGCCATCTGTGGTTCGTAAGAGAAGTAACGTTGGTGGTCCAACAAAGACTGACCGATATATTGGTCAAAATCGCTCCCACTTAAGCCGATCCAGCGATATTCCCAAGCCTTATCGAGGGGAAAGTAGCGGGTGTGGTCGCCGCGCCGGATCACAAAGCCTTGATTGGGTCCCACTTGAAAGACCTGGCGGTTGATCTCGACTTGTCCTTGCCCTCTAAGGACAAAGTGGATGACATAATTTTGAAAAGCGGAGTAGTCATATTGGCGGAATTGATCATACTGTTGAAAGCCACATTCATCCAGTCCTAATCCATCCGCCTGTTGTTGAAATTGCAGCCATTGACGTGTCATGGAATATCCCTCCCAGGAAACATTTTACCATATAATCAATCCATTTGAACATATTAAGACAAAAAACTTGTGTTATAATGAAGGAGAAAACGCTTTACAATAAGGAAGGGGATAATCATGAAAAAGTTGTTTAAGGTTTTATCAGTAGTTGTCATGGCATTTGCAACATTCGCAGCGACATTGACACCGATGACGCAAGTTTCAGCCAAGGAAAAGGTGACAGTTTGGGCGTGGGATCCTAACTTTAACATCAAGGCCTTGGAGATTGCACGGGATATCTATTTGAAGGATAATCCGGATTTTGATTTGGATATTGTGGAAAGTGCGCAAAATGATATTGTTCAACGTTTGAATACGTCATTAAGTTCAGGTGTGACAGAGGGACTTCCTGATATTGTCTTAATTGAAGATTACCGGGCTCAAAGCTTCTTAACCGCATTCCCAGATGCCTTTGTGCCTTTAGATGACTATTACAATAAAGAAGACTTCGCAGATTATAAGGTTCAAGCAACGACGGCTAACGGTAAATCTTACGGCGTACCTTTTGATACAGGGGTAACCGGTCTTTATATCCGTAAGGACTTATTAGAAGAAGCAGGTTATACTTTAGAGGATGTTACGAATATTACTTGGCGTGAATTAGCTGAAATCGGTAAAAAGATTAAAGAAACAACCGATGTGAAGCTATTATCAATGGACTTGAATGACTTGGGTCTGATTCGTGCCATGATTAATGCCAGTGGTGCTTGGTATACTAAAGAAGATGGTGTGACACCTTGGATTGCTGACAATGAAGCTTTGAAAGAAGCCTTTACGGTCTTCAAAGAAATGTACGATGCAGATATCGTCAATATTCACTCTGACTGGGCTCAAATGTTACAAGCCTTCAACGGGGGTAAAGTAGCAACCGTTCCTCAAGGTAACTGGATTACACCATCTGTTGTGGCTCAAGAAGATCAAGCAGGCAAATGGGCAGTGGTTCCATGGCCAAAACAAGATAATGTTGAAGGAGCAGTTAACGCTTCGAACTTAGGGGGATCTTCCTTCTATGTCTTAAATACTAAAAATTCTGAAGCGGCTGCTAAATTTATCGGTACGATTATTGGTGGCAGCAAAGAATTCTATGAACAAGCAATGAATGAAATTGGGGTTCTTGGAACTTACACTCCAATGCTTGAAACCGATGTTTACAATCAAGAAGTAGACTACTTCGGCGGACAACAAATTTATAAAGACTTTGCTCAATGGGCTGAACAAATTCCATCCGTTAACTATGGTTCACATACATATGCGGTCGAAGACGTTCTTAAGAATGCGCTACAACAATATTTATCTGGCGGCGACCTCGACCAAATCTTAAAAGATGCCCAAACCCAAGCAGAAAACCAATTAAACTAAAGAGTGCGACAAAAAGTGTCATGATCCGCCGCAATAAGCAAACCCTCGAAGCACCAAAGCGTGCCCGAGAGGGAGTGCTTATTGGCAAGGATCAGCTTTTTGAAGCAGGTTTAGAAAGAGTGCGACCAGGCGCGGTTATCTCCTGTAGGATAAGCCAAGCCTAGCAGCTATGGTGAACAAAATCACCCGAGCTAGGATTGGCTTAGACCTAAGGAGATGCGACTGGAAGCAGGTTTAGAGAGTGCGACACAAAGCGTCTCGCACTGCTAAAAACTTGAAAGATTTATGAGAGTGATTGCTGTCACTCATGTATTGCCAGTTTGCATTTAGGAGGCTGTAACACTCATGTCACAGCCTCTTTTTTTACAGGAGGTTTATTACCATGGTATCTGAAAAAGATCGTCGAAAAATCGGTTGGTTGTTTATTCTCATTCCAACGCTTTTGATCTTTCTATTTTATTTTTACCCCATGCTGCAAGCATTTCTGATCTCGTTACAAAGCGGTTCAGGAACCAATCTTAAGTTTGTGGGTGGAAGTAACTATCAACGGCTCTTGCGGGATCCGGTGTTTATTGAGGCCTTCAAAAACACCCTCATTTTCTTGATTTTCCAAGTGCCAATTATGATTGTTTTAGCCATGTTCTTTGCGGTGGTCTTAAATGAACGCACCTTGAAATCTGTCTCTTATACACATCTCCGAGCCCACGAGACCTCTCTACATCTCG
>OJLY01001096.1_pt1 | contig 12358 bp, 15 predicted proteins | sample 1597031 | NCBI WGS metagenome assembly OJLY01 (sample SAMEA3904673, study PRJEB24821) | metagenome | biome: Builtin; feature: hospital; material: surface | place: USA | collected 2013-06-03
CGAGATGTAGAGAGGTCTCGTGGGCTCGGAGATGTGTATAAGAGACAGGGACTAGGTCGTGCGCCAAAGCGGCCTGACGGCACAGCTAAGCGGCGTTCCCCAGTCCGTATCCCTGTGCTCCCGGTGCCAGCGGCTAGGGCAGGTCGGTTGCCAGGGACCTCCGCGGTGGAAAGTCTTCCTTCAGCCCATTGGTCACGGGGCGAGACCCAGTTCCATCCTTCCGTAAGCAACCCGCTGCCTTTGCAGCAGCCCCCGCCGACTCGTCGCCAGACGCTGGGTGCATTGTTAGCCGAGGAGCTAAGCCAGGAAGAAGCCGCCAGGCTGGGCAAGCAAGCCCGGCGCGACGCACTGACGCAACTACTGCAGGCCGCCTTGCCCAACGGGGGGCGAACCATGAAGCGGCTGAAGGCGCGGGCGGCCAGAAAGCAACCTGTCAGCGTGGCCGATCGATGGAGCGTGATCCGCAATGGAGCTCCCAAACCGATGCAAGGGGAGCGAAGGGAGTCGTTCGAGGCACTGGTGCGCAGTGATCTGCTGGCGATCGCACGCGCCGGCGAGATCGATCCATTGGTTGCAGTCAAAAAAATGGCCGAAGCCCTGGAAGAGGCAATTCTGGGCCAGGGCATTTTGATGAGCGATCGGCAACTGCTGGATGAAGTATTGGACAGCCTGTCGATTGATCGCCTATACACGCGGCTGAATCTGAAGATGACGGACGACACCATGCCTGCCTTCACCAACGCGCAGGTGCTGCAGGCGCCGAGGGAGCTAGGAGAAGGCCGCTCCAACACGGTGTACGAGGTCGAGATCCGGAACGCGGATGGAGCTGCGATGAGCGCGGTTTTCAAGCCGCTTATCCACGAGCCACCCTCTCCGGATAAGTGGAGTGTAGTTGCCAGATTGACGGGCATTTCCAGGGAAGAACCGCAAACAGCGATGCGCAATCTCGCAACCGTGGCCTATGCAAGGAGGCTCGGGTTCCACGTGGTTGCCGACACGCGCGTGGCGCTGATGAATTTGGGACAAGATCCCTTTGAGCCAGCTCTGGGTCTGATCATGGAACGCGCCCAAGGAAAACCAGCCGAAGAGGTCGATGCGTCCACCCTGGTCCAGGCGAACGTGTGCGCCGAAGTGATGAAGCTGCAGCTGCTCGACCATCTGACGGGCGAAGCTGATCGCCACGACAAAAACTATTTCATTCACGTCAAGCCGGATGGTCGAGCCAAGGTTATGGGCATCGACAACGACAACTGTTTTGGTGCGGAACTTACCGCCCCAGACGGTGCCCAGCCGGACCTGGAAGACCCGCAACGCAGGGCGTTTCATGGGACTGCGCTTCCCCCGGTGGTAGATACCGACATGGAGCGCGCCATCCTTGCACTCACGGAAGAAGACATTCGGTCGATGCTGAAAGACAAGCTCAACGATTCCGAGATCGCTGCCGCCATCCAGCGTTATCAAGGCGTCCGGCAGCATCTCCTTGCCCTGCGGAATTCCGGCCTGGTTATCGAGCCGCACGAATGGGGCCGGGCGGATGTACAACAACGCCTGACCCCGACAAACAGCTATTTGGGCCGCGAACTCGAATTTGCTTAGCTTCTCGGCCCGGCCATCCCAGGCCGCGATGCCACTCCTGCCAACGATAGCCAGCGAGCAACATCCCTGGGACCCTCTTGCAGGCGATGCGGACCAGGGCACCATCGCACCCACAGCCTAGTTCCAGTTTGGCCGGGAGCGGCCTCGCACGCAGGGTGCCCGTCTCCGTTACGCGCAGTCCGGCGGGCCGTGTCACCTCACGCGCTTTGGCAGGCACATGCCTGCCGGTAGAAGGCGACCGCAGGTAGAGCAGTCCCGGGGCGGGCGGCACAGGCCCGTGGGAGGTGCATGCCCGATGCCGTGCTGTGTGACGAGCGCCTAGCGAGGCTCTGGTGCCCAGTCTGGATCTTCGAAGTTCAAACGACATCGATGGGTAGAGGATCTTGCTGCGGACAACTTCCCGTCCTCGGGTAGCGTTGATCAGACCATCCCTAAGAGAATCGAGCAGCAACATTACTCGGATCTGGTCAGCCGGCTCGCGCTGGGTGGCATTCTGAGCAACATCGCCGTGGGTGCGGCCGGCAAGTCAGCGGGCCAACCGGAGATGGCGGCGAGGCTGCTGGCCAGCGATCTGAAGATCGCCGCTTATGCCGCAGCCCGCGACACCATCCAGGCGACATTTCGCATGGTGGGAATGCGTGGCCCCACCAATGGCGGCATCAGCGACCCGCGCATCACCAGCGCCGGCAGGTTCTATGGCATGGCCAACGTGCTGGCCAACCTGGCATCGAACGAGCTGGCATCGCCGGACTTTGCAGCGGCCGAGCAGCGCTGGGCCGGGCTGAACTCGCCTTTCACCAAAGGCGAGGCGACCAGCGTCATCTTTCGTCAATCGGCAGTGAACACCGCCTTGAATGTCGGCCTGGAAACATTGGACTGTATCAACGTCACGCAGCACGAAGCCGACGAAGCCGGGACCAAGCAAATCTGGGAACCCGCGTGGAAGGGCAAGCGCGGGGATTACGAGCGGGTGATGATCACTCGGTCGCACGCAAGGCCGCCATCAACTCCAATATCGCGCTCGGTACCGCCATCAACATGATTGGCGCCTGGGTCGGGTTGTCGCCTGCACGCAGCGGATTGCTCGCCAACACGGTGTCCGGCGTGGTCGCCGGCATGCAATACAAGACCATCGGTGCCACCTGGCAGGCCGAGGCCGCGGTTCGCTGCGCCGAAGCATCTCGCGCGCAGTCTGAGTAAGCACAGCGCTCAAACCACCGCCCCCGGTGGGCGCGGCGATGTACTGCACTACACGCGCCACTGCGGTCGCAACAGTGTCATTCGACAACCACACCGCGCCTGATCAGAATCGCATGAATGGCGTGCGCATATTTATCGCGCTCCGCGGGCGTTTCGGAATGATAGGCACCCACAGCGGCCCAGGTATTCCCGTATTTATTGATCATCTCGCGCAGCCGCCAGGCGGCGACATACACGCTGACGCACGGCTGCATCAACGCATCCCTGGAGATACCGTAGCTGGAAAGACGTCGCAGATGGATCGAATTGATCTGCATCTTTCCATAATCGATCGTGCCGTTGTTGTTGCGATGGATCGCGTCGGCACGACCACGTGATTCCTGCCACGCAATGGCGCGTAGCACCCATGGATTGACATGTTGATAGCCGGCGGCTTCTTCAAAACAGTCTGCGCGTGCGAGCGGCGCGGCGCACAGCAACGCTGCCGCAATCAATACGCGTCGCAGAGGGGCAGCAGCCTGCCCGGGCTGAAGCGCACAGCGTCGCTGGTCTGCTCGCATGTTGCTGCAGAGCGTGGCCCAGCACTGTGGACGCCAAGCACCCGTGCCGTGCACGGACGCACACGTGGTCGGCGTATCGGTCTCTTTCATGCCTGTCACCTGATCGTCGTTGATTCGAGCAACGCAGCGGCGTGGACGCACACCTCGATTGATCCAACGCTTCGCTCGATCGCAGCACCATAACGGTGCTGCGCACACGCATGCGCACGCTGGACGAAGCGTCTATGACGTAAACGAAATCACAGCGCGCACCGTTGCAACGCAGCTGTTTTTCAGTGTGTTTCCGATGTTTTGCGCAATCACGTTCGCAAGCAAAAGCGCGCCTTCGCGTCCTGGAAGATGCACCGCCGTTGCCTCTTCTACTTTGCACTCGGGGGCAGCACAGCGCCCCGGTTGCGATCTTGCCGTTGCAACTTCCCCGGCAATCAGCGATGCATCCAGTTCAACCACATGAGACGAGAATCACCATGGACTCATCTATCGGAAACAAATTTTCCAACTTCATCAACCTGCAGACGATGGGCATCGGGCCCCAGCAAACCCAGAACTCCAGTCAGCGCTCGCCTTCGGCTGACTCCGAGCAGCAGCTGGATCAGCTGCTCGCCATGTTCATCATGATGATGCTCCAACAGAGCCAGGGCAGCGATGCCGATCAGGAGTGCGGAGACGAACAACCGCAGAGCGGTCAACAGGACGGTGTGAGTCCGTTGACGCAGATGCTGATGCAGATCGTGATGCAGCTGATGCAGAACCAAGGCGGCGCCGGCATGGGCGGCACCAGCTTGGGTGGCGGCTTCAATGCCAACCTGTCGAGCATCACCGGCCAAGCCTGATTGACCATGCGTGCAGGCTGCCGCGCCGTGCGGCAGCCTGCACGTTGTACCCGTATCGCGTGCAGCCCGACGCGTTGCTCAGGGCGAGACGATATGCGGGGTCAGCAGGAACAACCGCTGCAACCGCGACCCGCTCTGCTGGCGATGCTTGAACAGGTTGCCGACCAATGGAATCCTGGACAGCCCGGGGACGTTGTTCAGATCTGTCTGATCGGTGTCGGAAGCATAACCGGCGATCAGCAGGCTCTGGCCCTCGTTGACGAAGGCCTGCGTGGTGATCTCGCTGGAGGTGATGACGGGAATGCCATCGACGGTATTGGCGCCCAACTGCCCGTCTTCGATACGCACATCCAGGCGCATCTGACCATTTGGCGACCCCGGCACCACACTTGGCAATACGCGTAGCGATACACCCGCGGACAGGTTGTAGAGGTCGGCGGATGCATAACCGCTGACACGCACGAATGCCTGTTGCTTGTGGTCCATCACCGCTTCCACGTTGTCCAGCGTCGCCACCTGCGGGGTGGAGACGATCTTGGCCTTGTTGGTCTGCTCGAGCGCCGAGACGCGCGTCATCAGGTAACGCCCTGCATCGCCCAGGACAGCGGTCAACGTCCCGCCCAACGGCGCGGCTGCACCGGCGGCTGCTGCACCGCTCAAGCTGCCATCGTAGCCAAGCTGGCCACCACGCCCGTCGCCGGTCTGCACATCCACACGCCGGCTGTGGAACCGCCAGTCCACGCCGAGATCCTGCAGGGCGCCGTCGCGGATCTCGATGATGGTGGCATCGATCTGCAGCAGCTTGGGACGGTTGTCGAGCTGCTGGATCAACGTGCCATAGGCGGCCATCCGCTCGGGGCGGTCGCGAATGAGAATGCCGTTGGTGCGCGGGTCGGCTTCGATCACCGGCGCGTCGGATGCCAGCTCACCGCCGCTGCCGGCGTCCACCGCCAGCGGCGCATCGCGTCTGGCCTGGCTCATCTCCGGCCACACGCTGGCCGGCGCATTGGCGCTATTGCCACTGCCCGGCAACGGCGGACTGACCGGCACCCGCTCGGACGGCGACCCAGCGCCGAACCACGACGCAGGCAAACCGAGAATGCCGCTGCCGCCACTCTGGCGCTGACCGCTGTTGCCGAAGGTATTGGACGAGCCACCGCCGATCGGTTGCACACGCCCGAAATTCGCGCCTGGCCCGGGCAGCGCCGCAGTGGGCGCGCCACGCACGCCGTATATGTTGCGCAACAGGCTGGCCATGCCCGGCACCTGGATGTCTTGACCACCGATGCGGGTGGTGTGGTCGGCCGCCTGCGCATAATGCAGCTGAAACACCTGCACTTCGGTGGCGTCGCGTTGGCGCGCGACCTGCTCGACCTGCTTGGCGATCGCCGCGACGGTATCCACATAACCCGGCGGGCCCGACACCACCGCCAGGTGCGCTGTCTCGTCATAACGGACCGGAAAGCGCGGATCGTCCAGCCGCATGCGCGCAAGCGCATCGCGCAGCGCACTCGTCGATGCAGCGCCCAAACTCAAGGTCGCATTCTTGGTCTCGTTCGCGCCCCAGATTCTGAGCACCGAGCCATCGTAATACCAGACAAAACCGAACGTGCCCGATAGATCGTCGAGAAACTTCTGCGGAGTGGCTTCGAATTTGCCACTGAGCGTGCCGGTCACCTCCGGTGAAATCCAGGTGGTGATGGATTGGCTGGCGGACAGGTCGCGCAGCACCTCCTTGAGATCCTTGCGGTCGGCAACGTATTTGAAGCTGCGCGAGTGCCACGGCACCGACGCGGCGTTGGCATGCGGCGGCAGCAGCGGCAGCAAGCCAAGCAACAAGGCAGCGGCCAACGGCGCGCGTCGATGGCGGTGAACTGGAGGACAGGCGTATGCCATTGCGTTCCCTCTGCGAGGAAGTGAAAGAACATCGGAAAGGCAGCGCGCCTGGCGTGCACGCGTCTGCAGTGAATTGCGTGCCGGATGAGCCGGACTGGGACCGCAACGTTGCGCAGCACGTTGGCACTCCTGCAATCAGCGCCGGCAGCACACGGCCGTTGGTGTCTCAACAAGGATCAGTGCGATGCGCCTCCTTTTGCACTTGCGTTGGCGGCATCGTGCAACTGCTGCTGGAAGTGGAGGAAGCCGAGTGCGTCACCGGATTGCGCAATGAACACGCTGGTCAGCAAGGCCAGCAGCAGCAGCGCCAGCACCCCACGGATCGGTTGACTCAGATTGGAGGGGTCCAGCTTGTCGGCGGCGCGCGCCACAAAGCCGATGGCCAGATCCACCAGCACCAGCACCAACATCACTGGTGCGGACAGCTTGACGATGGCGGCCATCATGCCGTCGGTCTGCTGGATGACGAACGACTCGCCGATCGCTCCCATGTCCGGCATGAGCTGGCTCAGCGGCCACCAGCGAAACGATTCGAACAGCGCGCCGAGCAGCATCAGCATGCCGCCCAGCGCGTAGAACGACACGATCGCCAACTGCATCAACACGGTGGAGACCGGCGTGCTCTGCTCACCGCTCAACGGGTTGATCATCTGCACGTTGTTGTAGCCGGACACATCGTCGATGAGCAGGCCCACACTTTCGGCAACCCAGAACACCGTGGATGCGGCAAACCCGATCAGCAGGCCGATAAAGGCTTCCTTGAACACCAGCCCCACCAGGCCGGCCGCTTCGATCCTGGCCAGCGCATCGGCCGGTTGTCCGTAGGCGATGAACGAACTCAGCACATAGATCACGCCGTTGCGCGTCATTCCGGGAAGACTGTCCTGCGCGGTTGCCGGCAGCACGAAGAACAACACGAACACGCGCACACCGCACAGCGCCAGCAGGGTCAGCAGCGACACGCCCTGGGATGACAGCGCCAGCAGCGCGGTGGCGGTGTCGCTCATGGCCCCACTCCGCGGGCGGCACGATGCAGACGCAGCCCGATCAAGGCTTCGATCGCGTCTTCCTCCTCGGCCGCTTCGCGTTGGGCTTGCCAGGCACGGCGCGCGCGGGCGGCTTTTTCCGCATACACCTGCGCCTGCGCCTCCAGCCTGCTCACTGTCTGTTGCACAGTCGCCACCTCATCGTGCGCGCGCTGCAACGCCTGCGTCGCTGCGACCAGCGCCTGCTCTGCGGCGCCGCAGCGCTCTTCCAGCACTGCGCGGAAGCGCTGGTGCTGCAGGATCGCCTCGATGCCGATCGGCTCACCCGCGCCGGCCGTGTCGGCCAGCGCGGCATCGAACGCGGCCAGGCGCGTGGTGCAGGCGTCGGCCTGCTGACTGCAACTGGCGCGCTCGCCATCGCACTGCTCCAGCGCACGCCTGCAGTCGCTCAGGTGGTCCTGCATCCGCTGGTAACGGCGCGTCTTCAGCTGCTGCAACGTCCTCCAGGTGCTGACACGCTCACGCATCGTCGATCACGCCGGCAAGCTGTTCCAGGATGGTGTCATAGTCGCTGAGCTGATCGGTGGGCTGGCTCAGGAAGTCGCGTATCGCATCGATCCTGGCGATCGCTTCGTCGGCGACCGCATCGCTGCCGTGGCGGTATTCGCCGACCTGCAGCAAGGTCTCCACCTCGTTGTGCTTGGCCAGCAAACGCCGCAGCTGGCCGGCGTACTGGCGTTGTTCGGCAGAGACGATCTGGCTCATCACCCGGCTCAGGCTTCCCAGCACATCGATCGCCGGGTACTGGTTCCTGGCGGCGATCTCGCGCGACAGAATCAGATGGCCATCCAGGATGCCGCGCACTTCTTCGGCGATCGGATCGCTGCCGGTGTCGTCTTCGGCCAGCACCGTGTAGAACGCGGTGATCGAGCCCGTCTCGCCCATGCCGGCACGTTCGAGCAGGCGCGGCAACTCGGCGAACACCGACGGCGGGAAGCCGCGACGCGTGGGCGGCTCGCCGGCAGCCAGACCGATCTCGCGTTGTGCGCGGGCAAAGCGCGTCAGCGAGTCCATCATCAGCAGAACCCGCATGCCCCGATCGCGAAAATATTCGGCGATGGCGGTGCCGACATAAGCCGCCTTGGCGCGCTCGATGGAGGAGCGATCGGAGGTCGCGCACACCACCACGCTGCGTGCCAGACCGTCCGGGCCAAGAATCATCTCGATGAATTCACGCACTTCGCGCCCGCGCTCGCCGATCAGCACGATCACGTTGACATCGCACTGCGTGCCCCGCGCGAACATCCCGATCAAGGTGCTCTTGCCGACGCCAGCTGCGGCGAAAATGCCCATGCGCTGGCCTTCGCCCAGCGTCATCAGGCCATCGACGATGCGCACACCGGTCGGTAGCGGCTGTTCGATCAGGCGCCGGCGCATCGGATCCGGCGCCTGCGCCTGGATCTGCACCCAATCGTCGCCTGCAAGCGGCCCCTGGCCGTCCGCCGGCTCGCCCAGTCCATCGAGAACGCGCCCCAGCAGCGCCGATCCGACCGGCACCGCCAAGGGACGCCCCAATCCGATCACGCGCGTCTGGCGCGACAACCCCACCAGCTCGCCAAACGGCGCCAGCAAGGCGAGAGTGCGGCTGAAGCCCACCACCTCGGCACGCTGCAACAGCGTGCCGTCGCGCTGGCGCAACTCGCACACCTCGCCCAGGCTGACCTGCACACCAGCCACCTTGAGCATGGTGCCGATCACTTCGACCACCTTGCCGTAGCGGCGGCCGAACGCGAGCGCGGCCAGTTCGCGCTCGAGCGTCGTCTGCAGCAGCGGCATCTCAGCAAGCATCCGGCACCGCCTGCGGCGTGGCCAACACGCGGCGAATGACGCGCCGGAGACTGCGCAGCTGATCACGCAGATCGGTCTCGAACACGCCGGTATCCCATTCGCACACGCAGGCACCCAAGGCCAGAGTCGTATCACCGCACAGTTCCACCGGCATGCTCCATCCGCCGGCCGCTGCGGCCGCATCGAAGGCGCGCCGTGCATCGTCCAGCGCATCGGGATGCACGCTCACCTGCAGGGCGTTCGCCTCGTCCAGGGCGCCGTCCAGCGCCTGTGCGGCGCGCGCGTACAGCGCCGCAGGATCGTGCCCGTGCAGAACCTGCTCGCAGGCGTGCGCGACGATCTCGGCCAGGCGCTCGCGGGCGCGCCGTGCGGCGTCCTGGGCCGCGAAGGCATGCCGCACGCCGCGCTCGTTCCACGCGTCGAGCTGACGGCGCAGCCCGGCGGCATAGCCCAGGCGTGCACTGCGCTCGGCCCTGTCGTGGGCATCCTGAAGGATGGCCTCGGCCTGCCGTTGGGCAGCGTCGAGCAGCGCCTGCGCACGCGTCTGGGCGTCCGCCAGCGCCTGCGCGCAACGCGCGTGCACCTGTGCACCCGCTGCGTCCAGTTCCAGCACACAGGCCAATGCCTCGCGTGGGATGACCTCGCAGTCAAGGCCGACCGCTTCCGGTGTGGACCTCAGCCAAAGACGCATGGCAGCTCCGGCAACAGGGTGGGCAGCGCCCGCAGGAATGCATCGCTCGCGCCATCTGCCGCGATGGGCACCACACGGGCAGCGCCCAGCGGCAAGCACAGCGCCAGCACCTTGGCGATGCAGGGGTCGGGCCAGACACCATCGGCCTGCATTCGACGCCAGCCATCGCCGATCCATGCCGCCTGGTCGGCATCGTGCGGCAACAGCGGCGCTGTCATGCCGGTGCCTGCGCAATGGCGCACATAGTCAAGCACCGCCGGCCCCACCCGCTGCTCGAACCAGCTCAGGCGCTCGCGCTCGATACAGCGGCGCAGCGCCAGTGCGCGCGAAAACAACGCGCGGCTCATCAACACCCTGGCGAGCAGATCGGGCGCGAGCACGACCAGCCGATTGGCCAGCGGATCCAGTGCGCCGACCTGCATGCTCGCCCATCCCGACCAGGCCTGGATCACGCGCATACGGCGCTGCGCCGCTGCACGTTCCCAGCCCAGCGCAGCGACCGGACCCAGCCAGTGCGCCACCCGCTCTGCATCCAGCGATTGCGCCAGCGTGGACACGGCCGCCGTCCATCGTTGAAGCCACCGTGCTGTGTTGTCGATCCGTGCCTTGTCCATCCGCCGGCCTCACCCCGCATGTTTTCTGGACAACGCGCGCAGGCGCTGCCAGCCGCCCCAGCGGCGCGCATTGGCGCTCGGCCACCAATACAGCGCTGCCGCAGCGGCCGCCACGCACAGCGCCAGCGCGCATCCAACCAGCCACGGCCACGCCCAGGCACGCGGCGGCGCCGATGCAGCGAACTGCGCATCGCTCTCCGCCCCGCCCGGCACCAGCGTGACGCTGACGTTCTCGTAGGTCAGTCCTTCCACGCTGTGCATCACCAGGGTCTTGATGCTGGGCACCAGGCTGGTCAGATCGCTACCGACGCGAAACTTGATGAACACCGCAGCGCTGGAGGGTTTGACCGATGCCGAAAGCGGGTCGTTATTGGGAAGCACGATCTGCACATCGGCCGCGATCACGCCATCGATATTCGACAGGGTCTGCGACAGCTGCTGCGACACGCCATAGATGAAGCGCACGCGTTCTTCGGTGGGTGTGGAGATCAGGCCGTCTTTCTTGAACATCTCGCCGAGATTGGCGTGTCGCTCATGCGGCATGCCATGCGTGCGCAGCACGTTCAATGCGTACGCCACCTGATCGTGCGGCGCGTTGACCGCCCAGGTCTTGCCGTCATCGGGCGTGAGCTTTTCTGCATCCACACCGGCCGTCAGCAGCACGGCCAGCATGTCGTTGGCGTCGTTCTCGGTCAGCCCGGAATACAGCTGCTGGTCGCAGCCGGACAGCAGCAGTGCGAGCAGCAACACCACCAGATATCTGAGCGTTCGCATGCTATTGGTTCTTGAACAGTGTCTGCACGGCGTTCTTGCCGGACTGTGCCAGGCTGACGCTGACGTTGAGGTTGAAACCGACCATCGTCAGCTCGTTAATCAACTTCATTTCCTCAGCCGCAATTTCCTCCAGCCCCATCTTTGGCGCATTGGCGCCGAACGCATCAACATGCTCGGTCATGGCCCGCACGCCGTCGTTCTGCATGTCCACCATGCGGCTGATCATGCTCGGCTCTCCCACGCGCTGCATGGCAGGCGGCAGCGGGCAGGAGGATTGCATCAGCGCCTGGAAGCGATTGACGAGCGACTGGTTCGGTGCGGCCGTCGGCGATACCGCAGGCGTGGACAGGCCGGTACTTGCAGTGATCGGTACAACAGGAGGAATGAGCGCCATGGCATGTTCCGCAGGCTGGGTAAAGTTCGGGTCAGGCGCGCAGATACTGGGCGTTGGGAACGTCCATCGGCGCGGCGGATTCGGCCGCCGCTTCCAGCGGCGCGGGTGCCGGGGTGTAGCGTCCTGACAGCGCCTTGACCAGTCCAACGGCGTCGGCATCGGCGTCCTCTTCGATCAGGCCCTCTGCAATGCCATGCCAGGACGGGTCGCCCACCGCAAACAGGCAACACGCGTACAAGGCCTTGCACAACGGCTCGGAGCCCGCATCGGCCTCCAGCTCACGCAGCAGGCGCGCGCCCTCCAGATAACTGCCGCGCTTGATCGCAATCCAGGCATCGAAGGTATCCAGCGCCTTCAACTCTGGCCGCAGTACTCGCACGGCGGCCAGCACCGCTGCGGCCTCTTCGATTTTTTCGTGGGTCAGCCCGACCGTGATCAGTTCGATCAGCCCGCTCACGACCGAACCGGGACATTCAATCTTTTCCATACCGCACCTCTTCATTCAATGGCTGTGGACAGCATGCGTGCGTAACGTACGCTTCGGCGCCAACGAAGACTTTTCAGAAGCGAACATCGGAATGCCATCGCGAACAAACACGTCGTGCTTCGTACACCCATGCACACGTTCGCCTTGGAAGCGGATCGTCCGGCGACGGCTCGCTCAGAATGGGGGTGCAGCAATAGCGGCCGGAGATCGCCATGTCGGATGAGAAGACCGAGAAGCCGACAGAAAAGAAACTGCAGGATGCGCGCAGGGATGGGGAAGTCCCGATCAGCCCGGACGTCACTGCCGCCGCAGTGCTGCTGGCCGCGCTGCTGGTGATGAAGCTGGCAGGCAGCTATTTTGTCGAACATCTGCGTGCATTGATGTCGATCGGTTTCGACTTCACCGCCAATACGCGCGATGCCACCGCCTTGCACCTGTCTCTTATACACATCTGACGCTGCCGACGAGCGATCTAGTGT
>OJLY01001097.1_pt1 | contig 12353 bp, 9 predicted proteins | sample 1597031 | NCBI WGS metagenome assembly OJLY01 (sample SAMEA3904673, study PRJEB24821) | metagenome | biome: Builtin; feature: hospital; material: surface | place: USA | collected 2013-06-03
CGAGATGTAGAGAGGTCTCGTGGGCTCGGAGATGTGTATAAGAGACAGTTTTAATTTACTATAAGCACCGCTACCTGAAACTGAGAAACTAATTTCTTTATAACCACCATGGTCACTTTCAGCCGCTTCAACAATTTCAGTTTTAAAGTTTTGAGATTCTGCATACTTACTATACATTCTTAGTAAATCGCCAGCGAAGATTGCCGCTTCATCTCCACCTGCTGCTGCTCTGATTTCAACGATAACGTCCCTTGAATCATTAGGATCTTTTGGTATAAGGAGGATTTTCATCTCTTCCTTGTATTTTTCTAAAAGCTTCTCATTTTCCTTAATTTCTCCTTTGAGCATATCGACCATATCTTGATCGTCTGCTTCACCTATTAACTCTTTGTTTTCTGCGATTGTAGACTCAGAGTCTTTGATTTCGTCATATTTTTCGACTATTGGTTTTAGAGAGTTATACTCCCTAGTTATCTTCGTTAATTTAGAAATATCTGCCAAAACATCTGGATCTATCATTTTTTTCTCAAGATCCAAATAGTTTTCCTTTATATGTTCAATATTTTCAAACATCTTTTATCCTTTCTCAGCGATTATAAATCTATCAAAATCATTATAATCCTTCATACATTTAATATTTTTAAAATCAGATTCGTTCAAAAGCTCGCATATCTTTTGCTTTTGGTCATATCCAATTTCAAAAACAAGTCTTCCTCCATCGTTAAGATAAGAATTTGCTTCTTTTATTATTCTTCTATAGAAGTATAGGCCATCTTCACTTGCTAATAAAGCCGACTTTGGCTCATGGTACAATCTCTCATCTAACTTGTCATAATCAGTCTGATTTATATAGGGAGGGTTCGATATTATTATATCAAATTTTTCTGAAATTTCCTCAAACAAATCAGATTTTATAAAAGAAACATTAGAAGCTTTTAATCTCTTCTTATTTTCCCTAGCAAGGCTTAAGGCTTTTTCTTCTATATCACTTCCTATAATTTCGCTAGTAGGTAAATTTCTAGCTAGACTTATCGATACAGATCCAGAACCAGTTCCTATATCGAGTATTCTATTTTTCTTATAAGGAGATTTAATAATAAAATCCACTATAATTTCAGTTTCAAATCTTGGTATAAGAGCTCTCTCGTCTACCTTAAAGTTAAGTCCATAAAATTCCCATTTTCCTATAGCGTATTGGAGAGGATATCCTTCACTATATTTTTTAAGTATCTGATCTAATTTTAAGCTTATTTCACTGTCGAGCTCTTCCTCACTTTTTAGGATAACCGAGCTCTTGTTAGTATCTAGGAGATAAGTTAGAGCAATCAGACTAATACCATAATTTTTATCTAAATAATCTTTTATTTTCATTTTTTATACACAAAAATAAGGTAAGTCGCCTTACCTTATAATTTCTACTATTTTCTACCGTATTTTTTGTTAAATTTCTCAACGTTACCACCACGTTCAGCATTTCTTTGTTTACCTGAGTAGAATGGGTGACAATTGTTGCAAACTTCTACTTTGATTTCATCTTCAGTAGAACCTACAGTAAATTCATTCCCACATGAAATGCATGTTACTTTTGCTTGGTGATATTCTGGATGTAAGTCTTTTTTCATATAACACCTCTTGTTTCTTCTTTCAATAAGCAATTAATATCATACCATTTGCCCTCAATTATTGCAAGCCCTAGTATGAATTATTTATCAATTCTATAAACTTCTTATTATCTTCTGTTCTTCTCATCCAATCTATTAACTCGACTATGGATTCTGCGTTATTCATATTGGACTTTCTTAACTTGATTACTGCCTCTAGTTCCTTATCTGTAAGGAGTAGATCTTCTCTTCTTGTAGAAGACTTCTCTATATTAATAGCTGGGAATATTCTTCTATCGGCAAGTCTTCTGTCTAAGTGAATTTCCATGTTACCAGTTCCCTTAAACTCTTCAAAGATCATATCATCCATCCTAGAACCTGTATCGACTAAGGCTGTAGCAAGTATGGTAAGGGAGCCGCCATCTTCTATGTTTCTAGCTGCGCCAAAAAATTGCTTTGGTCCTACAAGAGCTAGGGGATCAAGTCCTCCAGATAGAGTCCTTCCAGATTGTGGGGTCATAATATTGTAAGCCCTAGCAAGTCTAGTTATTGAATCTAAAAGTATTACTACATCCTTCTTTTCTTCAACGAATCTCTTAGCTCTCTCTAGAACCATCTCCGCCATGTCTATATGGCTTTGGGGTGTTTTATCAAAGGTAGATGCTGCAACTTCTGTACGCATAAGCTCGTTTTCTGGATCCCTATATTTGTTCACATAGCGAATAAAGTCAGTTACCTCTTCTGGTCTTTCATCTATTAATAGAACTATTATCTTTATATCATCATAATTTTTTTCTATTGATCTTTCAATATCTTTGATGAGAGTGGTCTTTCCTGCCTTGGGTTGGGAGACAATCAAACCTCTTTGGCCACGACCTATTGGACTTATAAAATCTATGATTCTTTCAGAAAAGTGATCCTTACTTGTTTCTAAGGATATTTTTTCTTTTGGGTAAATTGGAGTTAGATCTTCAAAATATGGCCTATTATAGGCAACTCCTGGATTGATGCCGTTAACATCAGATACAAAAATGAGCGGTGCGAACTTATCTCTAGCGTGTTTTTCTCTTGCGATTCCTCTTATGTAATCACCTGTCTTTAGTCTAAACATTTTAATCTGCTTAGGTGGAACATATATATCGTCATCTCCACTTTCATAAAGTTGAGTACGGAGGAAGCCATATCCATCTGGTAAGATTTCCAGGATTCCATCACAATCGAACTTTTGACCTAGATCATTTTCAGCTTCTTCTTTTTTCTCTTCGTTTCTATTTGCTTCTTCTTCCTCAATTAGCTTGATGAGTTCATCTTTTCTATATTTACTTATAGATTCGATGCCCATTTCTTTGGCCAATTCTTTTAATTCTACTAGTTTTTTATCTTTTAAATTATCCATATATTCCTTTATAGAAAAAAGGAGCCCTGAGGCCCCCATTCTCTTTGTTATTTTGCACTATTTTCAGAACCAAACATGTCAATTTTTTCTTCGACTTTATCGATTACAGCTTGTGTTCCATCTGCTAATAATTTTCTAGGGTCAAAGCCTTTACCTTCTTGATCTTTGCCTGCTTCTATATATTTTCTTGTAGCTTCAGCAAATACAAGTTGACATTCTGTGTTTACATTGATTTTTGAAACTCCTAAGCTGATAGCTTTTTTGATTTGATCATCAGGAATTCCTGTACCACCGTGAAGAACTATTGGCATATTTACTGCATCAGAAATTTCTTTTAGTCTATCAAAGTTAAGTCCTTGCCAGTCAGCTGGGTAAACTCCGTGGATGTTTCCGATACCTGCTGCTAAGAAGTCTATTCCAAGACCTGCAATCTTCTTGCATTCTTCAACGTCAGCAAGCTCTCCTGCTGATGTAACTCCATCTTCTACTCCGCCGATACCACCAACTTCTGCTTCAACAGAGATTCCTTTAGAGTGAGCAAGTTCAACAATTTCTTTTGTTTTTTCGAGGTTTTCGTCGAGTGGGAAGTGTGAACCATCAAACATTACTGAAGTAAAGCCAGCTTCGATTGCTTTTTTTGCTCCTTCGTATGAACCATGGTCAAGATGTATTGCTACAGGAACTGTAATTCCCATTTCATCATGCATAGCTTTTACAAGGTCAGCAACTACTCTAAAGCCTCCCATGTACTTGATAGCTCCCTCAGATGCAGCTACGATAACAGCTGTTTGTTTTTCTTCGCTTGCTTTAAGGATTGCTTTTGTCCATTCAAGGTTATTTGTGTTGAAGTGACCAATTGCATATCCATTTGCGTAAGCTTTATCTAACATTTCTTTTGCATTAACTAACATATTGTCTCCTTATAGTTCTTATTTTTTTCTTTCAGTATAATAATACCCGTTTTCTATTTAAAAGATAGGTCTTTTTTTATTGAGTCTACGATTTTTTCTATGGCCTCACTTGATGAAATCTTTTCATTTTCCATATCTTTTCTTGTAGAATATTCCACAATATTATCTGTTGCATCTTTTCCAACAGTGATTCTATATGGAATACCAATTAGGTCTCTGTCGTTAAACTTAACTCCAGCTCTTTCTTTTCTATCATCTAATATAACATCAATTCTTTCTTCCCTTAATCTTTGATAGATTTTTTCACCAAGTTCTTTTTGCTCATCCTTGTTGATGTTTATAATAGTTACAATCGCCTCAAAAGGAGCAACTGATGTAGGCCATACAATTCCTTTATCATCGTGATATTGCTCAACTATGGCTGAAACTGAACGAGAAATTCCTATTCCGTAAGAGCCCATTATAAATGGTTTCTGTTTACCATTTTCATCTAAGAAGTATGCTTCTAGGCTTTCTGAATATTTTGTCCCTAATTGGAAAATATTACCAACTTCGATTCCCCTCGCAGCCTTAAGCATTCCCGATCCGTCATAAGCCATGTCTCCTTCTTTAGCAGTAAGGAGGTCTTCTACGATTTCTCCATCGAAGTCTCTCTTAAAGTTTGCATTGATATAGTGATAGTTAGTTTTGTTGGCTCCAACTGTAAGATTGTTTATTTTAGTTAAGGATTTATCAATTAGGACACGGACTTCTTCTTTTAAGCCGATTGGTCCAGTATATCCAGCCTTTGCTCCTGTGATTTTTTCGATTGTTTCATCATCAAGCATTTCAATTTCATGTTCTGGCACTTTGAGATAAGAGATAAGCTTTGCCATATTAAGCTCTCTGTCACCAGGAACGAATACTAGTAGAGGCTCTCCCTTTACCAAAAGGTCTACTGCCTTAGCCGAATGATGGGTGTCTTTGCCTAAAAACTCTGAAACTTCATCAATAGTTGTTTTTCCTACTGTTTCAACTAATTCTAGGTATTTCTCATCTTCTTTGACAAAGCCCATCTTAAATCTTGCCTTCTCATCAGTTGCGGCATAGTCGGAATCATCAGTATAGAGGATTACTCCTTCTCCGGTTTCTGAAAGGGCGATAAATTCATGGCTCTTTTTGCCACCCATTGTTCCTGAGTCACCTTCAACGATTTTGTAATCAAGTCCCATTTTGTCAAAGGCCTCGACATAGGCATCCCACATTTTTTGGTAGGATATTTCAAGTCCTTCCATGTCAGCGTCGAAGGAATAAGCATCCTTCATTAGGAAGTCCCTTGACCTATTGATACCAAATCTTGGTCTCTTCTCATCTCTAAACTTATCTACAATTTGGTAAATATTTAGTGGAAGTTGTTTATATGAATTAAGTTCATCTTTAACAAGAGCTGTGAAAGCCTCTTCTGCTGTAGGTCCTAAGCAGTACTCTCTTTCATGTCTGTCCTTAAGCTTAAACATCTCAGGACCGAAAGTTTCCCATCTACCTGAGGCCTCCCAGATTTCTCTTGCTTGTAAAATTGATGTTGAAACTTCGATAGAATCGTGATTTTCCATAGCTTCTCTTACAATGGCTTCTATCTTATTTATAACTTTCTTGCCAAGTGGTAGGAATGAATACACTCCACTTGCTTGTTTTCTAATGAAGGCCCCTCTTGTCAAAAACTTATGACTTGCAGTTTCTGCATCAACAGGATCTTCCCTTAATGTTGGCATATAATATTTTGATAATCTCATTTTTCACCTATATCTTTCATTGATAGACCTATTCTTTCTTTCTTCCTGTCTATCTCTATTACTTTTACTTCTACAACTTGTGAATTGATCAAAACTTCATTAGGATTTTTGATAAATTTATTCGAAATCTTTGATACATGGACAAGTCCATCAATACCGACGCCTATATCTACGAATGCACCAAAGTCTGTAATGTTTCTGACCTTTCCTTTAAGTATCATACCCTCTTTTAGATCATCTATCCCCATCACTTCTTTACGAGTTAGAACTTCTGGATTATCGTCTCTAGGATCTCTTCCCGGCTTTTTAAGCTCAGAAATTATATCCTCAAGGGTCGGCACTCCTACCTCAAGTTTTTCCGCAAGACTTTCTAGATTTATACTTTCAAGGTCCTCCCCTTCAAGTTTCTTGGCTATCTTGTAGGATTCTGGATGAACTGCAGTGTTGTCTAAAATTTCTGGTGAGTCAGGAAATCTCAAGAAACCTGCACAAAGCTTGTAGGTCTTATCTCCCAGACCCTTTACGCTCTTTAGATCTTTCCTGTAGACAATCTTCCCTTCTTTGAAATCTTCCTCTATTCTTTTGGCAAGATTGCCATTAAGGCCTGATACGTAGCTTAATAGCTTGTAGGATGCATTGTTAATACTCACTCCTACTTCATTTACCGCATCCTCCACAACTTTGGAAAGCTCTTCATCTAGCTTCTTGCCATCTAGATCGTGCTGATATTGGCCAATGCCTATATGTTTAGGCTCAATTTTTACAAGTTCAGCCATAGGGTCTTGGAGCCTTCTTGCCATGGAAATTGCTCCTCTTATAGTTACATCAAGATCAGGGAATTCCTCTTCTCCAAGGGTTGATGCAGAATAAACAGAAGCTCCGGCCTCGTTTACTATAGCATAACTTAGTCCATCGACCTCTTGGATAAGCTTATTTACAACAAGCTCAGTCTCCCTAGATGCAGTTGCATTGCCCAAAGCAATTAGACTTACCTCGTATTTTTCTACGAATTTCTTTAAAGTTGCTATAGCTTCTTTTTCCTTTTTGTGAGGCTCTACGGGATAGATTACAGTAGAATCTAGATATTTTCCAAACTGATCTACAACTGCCACCTTACATCCTGTCCTAAAACCAGGGTCAAGGCCTATAACCGCCTGGCCCTTGATTGGTCTTTGCAATAGATATGGCTTAAGATTCTTGCCGAAAACAGATATAGACTCATCTTCTGCACTTTCTGTAAGGAAGTTTCTCATTTCTGTTGTAATTGAAGGAAGCATCAACCTCTTGTAAGCATCATCTACAGTCTTTACTAGAAGTGATTCCTGATAAGGGTTAAGGTCCTTATCTTCCCTGAATAAGTCAGCAATAAGTTTCTTATTATATTCATCTGTAAATTCAAGCTTCACAGTAAGGGCTTTTTCCTTCTCACCCCTATTGATAGCAAGGGTTTGGAAGGATTTCATATCCCTTAATTTCTTAGAAAAATCATAATAATTCTCATAAAGACCTGCCTCATCTTCCCTTAAGTTACATAGGAGCTTAGCCCTTAGGAAACCATCTCTTCTAATAATATTTCTCGCTGGTATACTATTAGAAATATCTTCTGCCAAAATATCCAGGGCCCTATCCAAGGCTTCCCCCTCGCTTTCCAGGCCTTCTACAAGATATTTACTCGCTTCATCCAACGCTTCTCCCTCACTTTCCGCCTTGGTAAACAAAAAGTCTAAAAGCTTGTCAAGTCCAAACCCACGAGCAATATCAGCCCTAGTCTTTCTCTTTGACTTATAGGGAGCATAGATATCCTCAAGGATGGTAAGAGTATTGGTAGAGAGAATCTCTTCCTTAAGCTCTTCTGTAAGCTTCCCTTGAGATTCGATAGAGTTAATAATTTCTTCCTGTCTCTTCTCAATATTCCTATACTTATTGAGATTCTTCTCTATTTCCCTAATCTCAACATCAGTAAGATTTCCAGTTGCTTCCTTTCTATATCTTGCTATAAAGGCAACCGTCGAGCCTTCATCCAAAAGCTTGGTTACTGCTTCTATACCTTTTTCGCTAATTTCTAGCTGTTTCGATAAAATTTCTGTAATGTTCATAAAAATAAACTCCTATAAAAGCAAAAGATAGGACTCATCCTACCCCTTACTTTCTCGAATAACTCTAATTTCCTGTAATAAAATTAATCTTATATTTTGGGAAATTCATGCTTATAATTCTTCCACCAATATTTTGATAATCCTCCTCATCTAAATCGAAAATATTCGAAGGATCGTAAAGAACAATCTTAGATTCCTTGATATCAGCGGGTGAAACTATAAGTTCAAACTTATAGATTGACTTATCCTTGGCATACTTAATCAATATATCTATAAATCTACCATAATCGTACTCATTATTATGCCTAAACTCCAAATCAACCTTGTATTCTTTCTCCTCGATCATATTGAACTTGGCCTTCTTACTAGTATAAGAAGTAATTTCACCATTATCAATATTAGTAATCTTAATAGTCGTCTCATTAAGAGCTTCATCATCGTCACGACTTACCAAATGGATAATATCCGTATTAGAAAGTTCTCTTTCGATCTTTTCAATCTCTCTTTCCTTATTCCTAATCCTTGTAAGATCAGAACTTAAATCTTTAGCCTTTATAGGATCATCCATCTTAACCGTATGAGACTTATCTGAATCAAATCCCGTAAATATCTTCACATCATCATCGAGCTTCTTTCTCACCCTCCTATCAGCATTGACGCCTCTAGGAGCTTGGTCCTTCTCATTTAAGTATTCGTCGATATCATCAAAACTCATCTTATCCTTAACAAGTCTGATATCTTTCTCATTAAGATGCTTGTAAGTAGATAGTAGAGTCCTAAAAATCATATACAAGAATGATAAGGAAGTAAGAAGACTCTTCAAAGATCTTGGTATAATATTATTACTATCAACAATATTAATTAAGAGCATGATAATAAAAGCCAAAGCTCCTGTATATCTAAAAAATCCATTCTTCCCTGGCTTGTAATCACTTGCCTTAACCAAATTAGAAGAAGTCTTAACTAAAATCCTAACCACCTTTATAACAAAGATAATTGCTCCTAATAAATAAAATCCTGCAACAACATTATTTAAAATAGGAAAAGTCCCATAAAGGTCAAAGGGTAAAGACCTAATCCCGTAATCTACAGCAAAAGTTAGGGCAAGCACAAACAAGCCGCTCTTTCTAAAGGCCTTAGAAATAATAAATAGTATTAATAAGACAAGACCAAAGATTACCGGAATCAAAGTTATTCTATTGTATGTAAATAATTCAACTATATCATTTAATATATTTGTATAATCCATAATAACTCCATACTAATAATTATATCAAAAATCCTACAAGATACAATAAAATTTTAAAATACATTTCCAAGAAAGAAAAAATATGTTATCATATATATATGCTAGAATAGCTCAGTTGGTAGAGCACCGGTATCGTAAACCGTAGGTTGCAGGTTCAAGTCCTGTTTCTAGCTCCAAAAATAAAACTCATAAAACCTTGGACTACTTTATTTCTTGGTTTTATGAGTTTTTATGTACTTACAATTTACACTCGTTAAGTTTTAAATTAAATCGAATGAAATTTGTTTGTAGAACAATACATCTAGAATTTCAATGAAAGCATGTACTAACCAATATCATACTTTTAAATATAAAATGTATTAATTTAATAAATAATTGCATCTTCAATTACTGATTTGATTATATCTTGATCTATTAGATCTTTTGTTGTGTAGGTATAATTGATATCTACTCTTATGTCAGGAATAGTTTGATCCATTTCATTTATTGAACCTGACTCTGTAATACCCAAATCATTAGCAAATCTTAGAACATATCCAGTATTTGGAAGGTCTATCTGCATAGGATCAAACCCTATTCCATCTCCACCTGTTTTTGTACCAATGAGCTTTGCTAATTCTGTTTCCTTGCAAAATGATGCTAGAGTTTCTGACGAAGAATAAACTCCTTCATCTACCAGAAGATAAATATTTCCCTTATATCTGATAGAGTCTTTAGAAGGACTTATTTTAATTTTAGACTTGCTATAATATTCAAAATCCTTAATTATTGAACTTACATCATCGTTAAACACTCTGTTAGTTAAAAATTCATTTACATTCTTTTTAACGCCTTTTTGCTTGATTATTTTTCTATTGAGATCACCATTCTTGAAAAAACTATATACCGTAGTTTCATATTCTTTATCAATGATTCGAGGCAATAAGAAATCTTGCCAATATATAGTATCTCCACCACCATTTCCTCGAATATCAATAATTAGATACGGATATGATTTTATTATACATAAGAAATCTGATAAAATTTCTCTATCATCTGCTATGAATTTTTCTCCCAACATAGAATTAATTTTTATATAGGCTAGCTTATCTTTTATTAAAATATCAGTGGTTAGATTTTGATAATCTGAATCATCTAGATTTCCTTTATCGTTCTTGATATTACTGTTTATAAATTCATTTACAGTAGAGTTACTTATGTTATATCTACTTCTAACCCTATCTTTTTCATAAATCTTAGAAATATCATATCTCCAGTCATTCTGTGGCATAGTTTTATAGCTTATGTACATGAAGATTCCATTTGTTTCTGGAACTAAATTTGTATGCGCATTATTTAAATCAGATAAAATATCATTCATTCTATTAAAAAAATCTTTATCGTTTTTAGATTTTGATATATACTTTTCATAAGATTTTTTGTTCGAAAGCCAATCTACTCCATTTTTTCTTTTATTAATCTCGAAAAAAGGATAATGAGTTTTTAATGTCTCATATACAAAATTGAAATCCTCAATATAATCTTCGCTATCTAATTCAAAATTAACTTCTTGAATATCCTTTAATCTTATTTTATCAATATCAGTTGAATTATCTTTTTTAACTATAAGATCCGTATACAAAAAGGTTACTATTATAATAAATAAATATATTAATGAACTTGGTTTCTTCATTTTATCACCTTATATCTCTATTCTGACTTATTTATAGACCTCATAACTATTCATAATCATTATATTATAATTACTCCCATGAACAAATAAAGAAATACAATTTAAACAAGTCTTACTGAATATACCAAAAATTTGTATCATATCTAAAATTAAACGGAATGTCTCCTGTTTTGTACAGATTACATTCCGCTTAAAATATTATTAAATTATTCCGTGTTTACGAGTTCAGCTCATAAAAGAGCTGTTTAGATTATCATTTTCTTGTTTAAGTCGCATTACTTATATTAGATGACCTATAGGCATTGATGTCAGTCCAGTTGGTCTTATACTGGTATAGCTTTCAAATATATCGGCTGAGCTAGGAAATTGCTAAGATAGCAAATCTAAATAGAAATAATTTTCTACTGATATTTTTATTCTTACTATCCTTTTTTCTTAATTATATTGTTCGAATTAAATCTATAGTCGGTCTGTCTAAAATTCTCTTTAAAGAAAAATGATAGATGATTAGATTAATACTATAGACGACTAGTGAAAATCCCAGGAAGCTTTTGTAGTCATAATATTTTATTAAAGTACTCATTCTTAAATCAGATGCGATTGTCGATATTATAAACATAACTTCTAAGCTCACCATAATAGAAATTATAAAGGATTTTACCTGTTCTTCAATAAATTCCTTTTGATAGATGTTCTTTAACTCATCTACATCCATTCCACAAGAGTAAAGACTACCTATTTCTTTTCTTCTGCTCATGAGACTTAAATTAATGGACGAGTAACCATTGGTGATATTTAATACAAAGATGATTGAAGCTATTCCTATTACAATTTTTATTAAATTTTTCACGTCCTTATATTCATTTATTACGATCTCCTCACCTGTTGTGATATTAAAGCGATCTTCTGGTGAGATTTTACTTCTAATCATAGCTTCTACATATTCTTTTACATCTTTGGTATCAGAATCTTTTACCTTCATATTTAAAGTATAGGCATAGTTTGTATATTTCTCATCACCTGCTTCTTCCATAAGTTTAAAATAAGTGTCAAAATCTGTATAAACTTTTACATCAAAAGGCATTGTTCTCGACTTATATTTTCCCAAATCTGTTATTGTCTTTGAAATTTCAATCGTCTTCTTATAATCATTTGCAAAGTTAATATCTAAAGTCTGTGGATTTTCAAAATATGATATCTTCTTCGCTTTAGATATCGGTATAGATGAATCCTCTTGGATCATATTGTAAAGTATAAACTCACCTTTTTTTCCGCCAAGCTCTTTTAAGTCATCCTCTTCTAATGCAATTAAAAATCCGTCCATTCCTTCTGCGTTATATTTTTCTATATCTATTTCAGCTTCTTTATCTAGACCCGCATTTTTAGCTTCTTGTGAAAAGTTTAGATTATTTTTAACGATTACATATTTTTGTTTAGAAATATATGATTTTTCATTAGGTGTTTTTTCTCTAATTTCTCTTAGTACCATTGGGACTTCATCTTTTTCACTATAATAATCTACAGAAAGGTTATAACCATTATCATAATATGAATAATCCCTGAGATAATTTGCACTCCCAATAGTAATAGTAAACACTGAAATAATGCTGTCTCTTATACACATCTGACGCTGCCGACGAGCGATCTAGTGTAGAT
>OJLY01001102.1_pt1 | contig 12306 bp, 9 predicted proteins | sample 1597031 | NCBI WGS metagenome assembly OJLY01 (sample SAMEA3904673, study PRJEB24821) | metagenome | biome: Builtin; feature: hospital; material: surface | place: USA | collected 2013-06-03
AGACAGGTGCGGCTACACCAATAGCGACGGCGGCATCGCCGGCAGTCGTACCTTTAAATGGATTGCCATAAGCCTCACCTTGTTGCTTCATTGGCATACCAGTTAAGTCTTGGAATACCTGATGGACTTGTTTATTTCCCGCTGCAGCAACAGTTTTTTCACGTACGATATTCCAATCGTCGCCACCGATGGCAATGGATGAATCTCCTGTTGCGCGGGTATTATTACCGATAGAAGTGGATTGCGTCCCCGAGGAAATAGCGTCCGGGCCAATGGCAATCGATTGTGTTGCACCTGTCGCCTTTGCTCCCGTACCGATGGCAATACCTTGCCTGGAGCTTGCCGTAAGTGCGCCATAAGCAGAATCATCAGTACCAATGGCAATAGAAGACTCTCCCAGCGCATTTGTATTATAACCAATGGCAATTGCCTTTCCTTTTCTGGACGTGTCTCTATATACACCCGTTGCAATAGTATTTGTACCAATAGCAATCGAACCATCTTGTGTCGCTTGCGCCCCCGTACCAAAAGCAACCGTATTACTTGCCTGCGCTCGTGCGCCCTGACCAAATGCCAACGCCTTTGAAGCTGTCGAGGCTGCACCTTTACCGATAGAAACGGCCTCTACTCCCGTTGCTTCTGCATTCGTACCTAAAGCAAGCGTATCGCTACCAGATGCCTTTGCGCGTCGACCAATGGCGGTACTGCGATCCCCTGAAGCCAAAGTCGCACCACTGCCGTCATTCAATTCTGTATTATTACCACGTCCATAAATATCACTACCGCCAATAGCAACCGCAAATTGGCCCGTTGCCTGCGTCCAACCGCCAATAGCTGTCGCACCCCGCGCCTTCGCCTCGGCGCGACCACCCAAAGCAGTAGTAAACTGATCGGAAGCAATCGTATCCGAACCGATAGATATTGCCTTGGCTGCATTTGAATTCGCGCTCGTACCGATAGCAATCGCATTATTGCCATCTGCCAACGCAGCCGTTGATCCATTACTACCACCAATCGCCACAGTACCCGAATTCATCCCATTAGGCGGCGCAGTTCTTGTTCCTGCACGCGCATAGGCACCAACTGCAACAGCACCTGTACCCCTGGCATCACCGCCATTGACAGCAGTTTCACCAGCTGGACCATTTGCAACTGCAGCGGTAGGCGCAACCACTGCCCAAGCCCCTTCAGAAAATCCCAATAATGCCGCGCTCAACGCCGTCAGCCTGAATAAGGTTTTCAGACGACCTTCCTCTGAGGCGCGCACATCCCCTTCAGCACCTTCGCTGCTTGATTTGACACGTCCCTTCGCCAATTCGGAAGTAACGACGAAAGAGCCGATGGTACGGTTCCATACAACTTTGAAAATCTTATTCATAACAATCTCTCTTGGTTGGATTTATTAAAAATATCGGATTGGATTCAGGCATATACAATCAAAACAAGACGTACTCCCCGCACTGCCCCGCCGCCAAATCTTCTTCTTCAGGCACACGCGGATTTTATGAGACAGGCATTCATTTATTTTGTTTATATATTATTGAAAATCAACCAGGTTGACGTTAATTGTCACTTAAGTACAATTTTTAGAACATATCTATATCAGTAGGTATAGTATAGAAACTTCATCAAATTGCCGATTATGCAAAATAAGCTCCGATAATCTTTGAGTTTCTCTTATTTTTTAACGCATATTTACTTTTATAAGTGGAACTATGTATGGAATCCTGCAATTTTTATGCCAAACTCTCATATTACATTTATGGCTATGTCGTTTAAGATGATATTTATATTTGAATGAAAATACAGAAAGAAAATTTGAGACGCCTTTGCAACGGTATTGATTTGTAGAATTAATCCTTCATCTTGCGCTTACCGTCTTCTATCGCAAGGAAAAGAATTGGCAGCAGAAGCTTGCCAAGTCAGGGAAACACAACTTTTCCTCTGCCATGACTCCCGCCAACTGCACTCGTGGGCATAGCCCACGCTACATTCCGATCTTTCAAACTCTCGCTAGCAAACATGGGAAAACAACGCAAAAAGGTCGTCTGAAATATCCATAGCGGGTTTCGCTACTTTTCAGACGACCTTTTGAAGGTGGATTGCAATAAAGCTATAAAAAAGAATCAACGCCCCATTTCGTTCTGCATGGCGCGGATGCTTGCCTGCCTGTCGCTGACATCACGGGTCAGGCGGTTGATTTTTGCCTGATCCCCCTGACGGCGGGCGGCGGCAAGTTGGGATTGGGCGCGGGCGAGTGCGGCCTGTTCGTTGCGGACTTCTTTTTGAAGGATTTGCTTACGCGACATTTGAGGCTTCGCAGGTGCGGATACAACGGGCGCAGGAAGGATTTTCGCTTTGCGGTTCATCTCTGCGGCACGCGCTTTGGCGGCTTTGGCATCCGGCTGGTTGCGCAGTCTCACATCCAGGCGGGGATTGGCGGCTTCTGCGGTGTTGGTTACGCTGCTTACTGCCGGACGCGGAAGGATTTTGATGTCGTCGATTTCGGGGGCTGCCTGACCGATGGCTTCTTTCAGGTTGACCGTTTCGGGAACGGCGCTGTCGGCTTCTTCGCTGCTGACGGTCGCGCTGCCGTCAACATGGGACACGGTACATTCGGCACCGGTTTTCTGGTTGGTAAAGACGATGCCGTTTGCGGTTTTGCAGATATAGGTAACGGGATTTGCGGATACGGCTGAGCTGCTGAGGCAGAGCGCAGCCGCAAGGATATAGGGTATCGGTTTCATGGCGGCCTCAAGATTTGCGGGAAGCGGGCATTATACTATGCTGCTGGTTAGGGAATTTCAACTTATCTTTCAAGAATGTTAAATTCAGCGATTTACAGAAAATAGGGGTCGTCTGAATTCTGTTTTTCAGACGACCTTTTTTCCATATGCCTTCGGGCAAAATTCGCACTACCGCTCAGTGGAGGCATTTCCCGCCGCTGCTTCCCACAACTCCCTCTTCTTCCCTGCCGTCAGTTTTTTGATGGCGATTTCCTGTTTCAGCGCCTCGCTTTTGGAGAGGTCGTCTGAAACGATACGCATCGCCGTCGGTTTGTTCAGCCGCGTGTATTTCGCGCCTTTACCTGAGAGATGGGCGGCGAACCGCTCTTGCGGGCGGTTGCTGATGCCGCAGTAAAGCGCGCCGTTTTCGCACAAAATCAGGTAAACGCTCCAATTTTCCGCGCTCATGCGTCTGCTTCCTTGGCGAAACTTTCCGTGAAGATACGGACGGCGGCTTCGGTTTTGGCGGACTGGACGCGATAAGGCGTAACCAAATAGAGGCTGACCGGCGGCAGCGTCCATTCGGGCAAAACGGTTTTCAGACGGCCTTGGGCGATTTTTTCCCGAACTTCGCCGCCCACTTGCAAAGACAAACCGAAACCGCTTTCGGTCAGGCTGCACACGGCGGCAAGATGCGTGCAGGCAATGCTGTCGGCGATGTCGAGGAAATAGCTTTCGCCGCCGTGTTGCAAGGTCGTGCGGACGGGCAGGAAGTGCAGCCAGCGGTGTGCATGAAGCTGCGAGGGATGGGTGATGGGCGCATGGCGGTCGAGATAATCGGGCGCGGCGCAAATGGTGTACGGCCAGGTAACGAGATGGCGCGCAACCAGATTGGGATCGTCCAAAGCGCGGTCGCCGCCGCGTATGGCGATGTCGGTCTGATTGTGTTGCAGGTCGTCCAAGGTATCGCTGAAATTGAGGACGGGGCGGATTTTGGGAAACTCGGTTTGCAATCTTGCAAACGCCGTCTGAAAAGCGCGGGAACCGATGACGCTGGAAGTCAGGGAAATACGCAATTCGCCGACGGGTTCGGTTTTGAGGTTGTCGATAATGGTACGCGTATCGGTAAGCGTGGCGGCGAGGCGGCGGCAGTATTCGCCCAAAGCGCGACCGGCATCGGTCGGCGAAAGGCTGCGCGTGCTGCGGTTTAACAGCTTGATGCCGTGCAGGGTTTCGAGGCGGGCGATGTGCTGGCTGACGGCAGACGGGGTCATGCCCAGCGCGGCAGCGGCGGCGTTCATGCTGCCGTGTTCGAGGACGGCGGCGAAAACGAGCAGGGGTTTGATGTCTTGCATTCTATTTCTATTATTTAGTTCAACTTCACAATCATAACAGCAAAACGGGGATTATCAAGCGTTTCAGACGACCTTACAATGCGTTCATCTAATCAATCATATCCTAACAAGGAGTCAAACATGAAAATCGCAGTCATCGGTGCAACAGGTTATGTCGGCAACGCAGTGGTTCAAGAATTGGCAGGTCGCGGTCATGAAGTGACCGCTTTCGCGCGCAATACTGATAAAGTGTTCCAGGCGCAAAATGTTGCCGCCGTCTCCGCAGACGTGAACGCGGCAGATTTCGCCGACAAGCTGGCAGGCTTTGACGCTGTGGTCAGCGCGTTCAATCCCGGCTGGACTAATCCCAATATCGGCGCGGATTTTACACGCGGCGCAAACAGCATCGTCGAAGCGGCAAAAACGGCGCAAGTGCCATATCTCTTAATCGTTGGCGGCGCAGGCAGCCTGTATGTTGCACCTGATTTGCAAGTTGTCGATACGCCCGACTTCCCCAAAGCCATTTACGACGGCGCCAATGCCGCACGCCATTTATTGACCGCACTCCTGCCGCGCCGAGATGTGAACTGGTCTTTCGTTTCCCCTCCGGCACGACTGGGCGCGGACGGCGGGTTCAGCGAAGACAAAACCGGCAAATACCGCTTGGGCAAAGACGATTTGCTGATGGACGGTGAAATTCCGGCAGGCATCAGCGTAGCGGATCTGGCGGTCGCCATCGCCGACGACGCGGAAAACAAAACGCATTTGTTTGAACGCTTTACCGTTGCCGCCGCTTAACCGCCGTCTAGGGCAAAGGTCGTCTGAAAACCTTGGAAATCAGGTTTTCAGACGACCTTTTTAATTTTAGACCGTGCCTTATGAAATCCTTAAGCTTGGTTAATTTACGAAAATATTTTGGAATCCATCACCTATCACTCATTTGTATTTACGATGCAAATTTTTATAACTAGAGAAATAATACACATTAAAAACAACAAGATTTATTGCATTGCGTCATTATTGTTTTATAATATATGCATATTTTACACATGCCATCGTATTTACCTATGCCATATTTTGCATGAAGCGTAAAACTTTTTTTTCCTCTTTTACTCTAAACTTGCGAACAGCTCTACCTCTTTACCTGCCCGCCTCCCACAGGCAGGCACGACGCGAATCCAATAAGGTCGCGTCTATTTGTTTTCCATCACATGAGACCTATCATGAAAAATACCACCATTCAGAAATTTGCAGATAAAACCGCCAAAATCGGTATCGTCGGCTTGGGCTACGTCGGCCTGCCTCTGATGCTCCGCTATGTGGACATCGGTTATCAGGTTTTGGGCTTCGACATCGACAAAACCAAAGTCGACAAACTCAACAAAGGCGAAACCTACATCGAGCATATTCCTGCCGAGAAAATCGCCGCCGCTTCAAACAGCCTGTTTGAAGCCACCACCGACTTCTCACGCATCGGCGAAGTGGAAGCCGTGATTTTGTGCGTACCGACTCCGTTGAACAAATACCGCGAGCCGGACATGAGCTTCGTTATCGACACCACCGACGCGGTGAAACCTTACCTGCGCGCCGGTCAAGTGCTGTCTTTGGAATCCACCACCTACCCCGGCACAACCGAAGAAGAATTGCTGCCGCGCGTTGAAGAAGGCGGCTTGAAAGTCGGTAAAGACGTGTTCTTGGTTTACTCTCCGGAACGCGAAGACCCGGGCAATCCGAATTTTGAAACCCGTACTATCCCGAAAGTCATCGGCGGTCATACTCCTGCTTGTTTGGAAGTCGGTATCGCGCTGTACCAGCCTGCCATCGACAAAGTCGTACCGGTAAGCTCCACCAAAGCCGCCGAACTGACCAAACTTCTGGAAAACATCCACCGCGCCGTGAACATCGGTTTGGTGAACGAGATGAAAATCGTCGCCGACAAAATGGATGTCGATATTCACGAAGTCATCGCCGCCGCGGCAACCAAACCGTTCGGCTTCGTCGCCTACTATCCCGGTCCGGGCTTGGGCGGACACTGCATCCCCATCGACCCGTTCTACCTGACTTGGAAAGCGCGCGAATACGGCGTGAACACCCGCTTCATCGAGTTGGCAGGCGAAGTGAACTCCCACATGCCTGACTACGTTATCGGCAAAGTAGGGCTGGCTTTGAACGAACACAACCGTTCCATCAAAGACAGCAAAATCTTGGTTTTGGGTATCGCCTACAAGAAAAACGTGGACGACATGCGCGAAAGTCCGTCTGTGGAAGTGATGGACCGCCTGCACAAACTGGGCGCAAACATCTCCTACTCTGACCCGCATGTACTTGAATTCCCATACATCCCCGGTCATCACTACTTCGACCTGAAGAGCGAGCCGCTGACGCCGGAAACCGTGGCGAAATACGACTGTGTGGTGCTGACGACCGACCACGACAAGTTTGACTACGACATGATTGCCGAACACGCCAAACTGATTGTCGATACGCGTGGCAAGTTCCCTGCGAAAAACCCGAAAGTCGTGAAAGCGTAACACCTTTGATGATTGAGGCGGACTGCTTGCCGACAGCTCTCGGCAGGCAGTCGGCTTTCTTAGACCGTTTGTTTTCAGACGACCTAAGAAAGCCCTTATTTATATGATGCTGCTGCGTTTTCAGGTCGTCTGAAAATCTTGGCGGCAACAAACCCCACCTATTTATGAATATAAGAAAAATACTCGGTTATGCCTTAGGCCCGATAGGCAGCGCGGCTTTCGGCATCCTCTCGCTTCCGCTGATTTCATGGTACTACCCTGCGGAAGACATCGGCCGTATCGTCTTACTGCAAACCATCTCCGGCCTGACCATCCTAATTTTGGGACTGGGTTTGGATCAGGCATATATCCGCGAATACTACGCCGCTAAAGATAAAGCGTCCCTGTTCAAATCCATCAGCCTGTCACCTTTCGTTTTAACGACTGCCGTGATTTTGGCAGTGCTTGTATGGAATACAGCTTGGCCGGCAGATTTGATTTTTGATTTGCAAGATAAAACCCTGGGTTTATTGTTTTTAATTTTCCTGTTGACCAGCCTGTTTGCGCGGTTTCTCTCCCTAATACTGAGGATGCAGGAAAAAGCCGTCGCCTTTTCTCTCAGCCAGCTGACACCGAAATTCCTGATTTTGGCGTTGGTTTTGTTATTCGTTTTCAGCGGTGTCGAAACTGATACCGTCAGTCTTGTCCTTGCCTACACCGTGGCGCAAGTATTGACTGTCGCCGTTTTGACATACCAAACCAGACATGAACTGCGCGCTGCTGCGCGCGCTCCTTGGTCGTCTGAAACCCATCATGCAAGCCTGCGCTACGGCTTGCCTTTGGCATTCGGAAATTTGGCTTATTGGGGATTGACCTCTATCGATCGTTTTGCGCTCAAACAGTGGGCGGGTTTGGATGAGCTTGGCATTTACTCGATGGCGGTCAGCTTCGGCGCGGTTGCCCTGATTTTTCAAAGCGTATTCTCAACCATTTGGGCGCCTTTGGTGTTCAAATGGGTGGAAGATAAAACCCATTTGGATAAAATCGGCGGCATCACCCTTTCGATGACCGAATTAATCAGTGCGATGATTTGTTTTATCGGCATTTTCTCGCCCGTCGTTACTTGGATATTGCCCGACAAATACGCTCCGGTACAGTTTTTGCTGCTCTCATGCATGTTGTATCCGCTGTTTTATACGCTTACGGAAGTCAGCGGTATCGGATTGAACGTTGTCAAACGAACTTGGTTAATTACAGCAGTCAACATTGTCGCTTTTGCCATCAATTTCAGTCTGCTGTCGCTACTGGTTCCCCATTTGGGGGCGCGTGGTGCAGCCATAGCGAGCGCAATATCGTTTTGGGTGTTTTGCGTCATCAAAACCGAATTTTCATCTAGGGTATGGCGCCCTCTGCCGCGGCTGAAAATTTATACCAATACTGCTTTGAGCGTACTGCTTTGCGTGAGCTACACCTATTTCGGCACAAAGGAAAATTATCCGTTGTTCGCCTTGCTTTGGCTGGCAGGACTCTCCTATCTGATATGGCGTCGCAAGTCGTCCCTTATTTCGGCAGCAGCTGCTGTCAAGAGTCGTCTGAAAAGATAATCCGAAGGAAGCGGCAGTTTTCAGACGGACACAAAACCATCGGAACTGAAACTTTTCGACCGATATACCGCCCAATACATTACCGACGCATTCAGTCGGATTCTGCGGTCAGACAAATTGTTTCTGCATATAATAATATTTCCGAAACCGTCCCACCTCAGGAAACAAAGTGAAACTCAAAACACAAACTTTATACATTACGCTGATATACACGATTTCAACCGCCTATATGCTGGGGCCGATGCTGTCGTACAAAGCCGGTATTCCGCGTATCGACAACCCCCTGACCATCCTGCTGCTGCCTACCGCCCTACTGATTTTTGCGTTAGAGTCCAAACGGTTCAACGGCAAAGCAGGCAGGATGTTGGCAGCGCTTGCCATCATGTGCGGTTGGGGCGGCATCCATCTGTTTATTACCACGCTGGATTCGGTCAGGATTATGGATACGTTTTTCTTCCTGTCCCTACCCAGCCTGTTTTATCTGCTGTACCTGGTATTGAGCCGGCATGAAAATCCGGTGGCGTTTATCCGCCGCCTACTGCTGTTTTTCTGCGCATTCATCATTATCCCGCCCGCTGTGGAGATTTTGACTGGCATCCAATTCGTTCAAGCAGATGAAGTATTGGCGATTGACGCGGGGATTATTAAGGGTTTCTTCTTTAATCCTAACAACTTAGGCACGACCGCCCTTTGTTTTGCACCTGCCGTTTTAGTATTTTTCAATATTGATGTCAGTAAAAAAGAATATTTGCTCGGCTGGATGCTTTTTTTATGTTTGGGCGTAGTCATTTTTGCCAGTGCGTCGCGTACCGCCACTTTGTGTTACATCATTTTGTTTATCCTGAACTTGATTTACCGTAACAACGGGCTGTTTACGCTGATGACCATAGGCGTTACAGGCGCGGGCTTGTCGATGATTCCGAAACAGTACATTGCCGATTTCTTGCTCTCCCTGCACGGCAATGCCTTTTTGGAAAACATTTCCTCACGCCTGTATTTATTCCTGTTTGATTTGGAAAGCGACAATTCGGTCGGCTACCGTCAGGAAATCTATAACTATTTCTGGGAACATCCGCCATTCCTGCTGTTGGGCTATGGCCCGAAAAAATTCCAAGAATATTTCGGCGGCCATTTGAGCGACAGTCTAGCGTTTGAAAACCCGCACAGTTTCCTTATCGAGCTATATCTCGGTTTCGGTCTGATTTCGTTGGCAGCTTTCTTATTCTATGCCGCATACTATTTCTTCTGCGTCGCCGCAGGCAGGAATATGAAAAGCAAGCAGCGCGTCATTGGGTTGGCAGCAATGGGGTTATTCCTTTTGGCGGGTTTTATCCCGTCCACCATTTTGCGTATGCCCTTCATTTGGCTGCCCTGCTTTTTGATTTTCCTGTACAGCGTCCTGCCCCAGCGCGACGCGGCGTATAACGCGTACCGATACACCCCTTGATAGAAAACACGCTATGAAAAAAATTGTTTTGACTACTTCCATGTCCGGCCTCGGCGGCACTGAAAACGCAACCTTCCGCTTAGGACGGTTGCTCAGGCAGCGTGGCCACGAGGTTGTCCTTGCCTCTTCCGATGGTCCGCTCATCAAAGAAGCCCAAGCCTTGGGTATTCAATGGCATCCTATTGATTTTTATCACGGCGGCATCTTGGGCTACATCAAGGGCATGTTCGCCTACATGAAGATGTTGAAACAGGAAAAACCCGACATCGTCCACTGCCAAATGGCGCGCATCGTTCCCGCCTGCGCCATCGCAGCAAAAATAGCTTCTCCCAAAACCAAAGTGTTCTACCACGCGCGTGGTCTGGATGCTGAAACTTATCCAAAAATCGCCAAACTTTTCGACAAGCTGGGCGTATATATCATCGGCAACTGCAGACACGAGCGGGAAAAACTGATCCGTCACGGCTTCCCCGCCAACCGCATTGCCTACACCTACAACGCTTTGCACAAAGCCGATTACGTTCCTGAAAAAACCGCCAAAGACTACGTCATGCTCGGTACGTTGTCGCGCTTGGACACCGTCCGCGCCGTGCATGTGATGCTGGACATCTTTAAGAAAATGGTCGACCGCAATATGCCCGTGCGCCTGAACGTGGCGGGCATAGGCGAAGAGATGGACAATTTAAAAGCGCAAGCGAAGCGTCTGGGCATAGACGACAAAGTTACCTTCCTCGGCGGCGTGCGCGATTTGACCGGCTATTTCAAAGACGTGGATATTTTGGTGAACACGCCGCACTGTATCGGCGACCACGGCGCAGGCGTCGGCAACAACATCCTTGAAGCCGGCCTCTACGACACGCCCGTCGTGACCTACAACATGGGCGGCATTTCCGAAATGGTCATTACCGGCGAAACCGGATACTGCTACCCCTTCGGCGAAGACGAAGCCTTTATCGAAGCCGTCGATAAACTCATCAAGCAGCCCGAGCTGCGCGAGAAAATGGGCAAAGCCCTGCATAAACACGTTGAGACCTTGTGTTCCGATGATGAAATCTATCGCACCACAATGGCCGCTTACGATATGTGAGGTCGTCTGAAAATATGAAAATCACCATTGTCGCCCCCTACTGTTCGCTGCCGTCCGAGCCGCATTTCAACCGCTTCTGGTATCTTGCCGAGCTGTTGTCGCAGTCTCATGACGTACTGCTGATTACCAGCAATTTCAAACACTACGACAAATCTTTCAGACGACCTGAAGATGCCGAATCTGCTTCGCAAGGTCGTCTGAAAGTCATACTGCTGGAAGAGAGCGGCTACGGCAAAAACGTATCGTTAGACCGTGTCAAAAGCCATCATGTGTTCGTCAAAAATTTTGAGCAATGGCTGAACAACTGCCGTCCAGGCGAACAAGACGTCGTCTTTTCCGCCTATCCGCTGATCGCCACCAACCTGCTTTTGGGCGAACACAAAGCGCGTTTGGGCTACGAGCTGATTATCGACGTGCAGGACGTATGGCCGGAATCCTTCTCCTCGGTCATGCCGTTTTTGAAAAAAATCCCGCACAACCTGCTGCCCTTCTCTTCCCGCGCCAACCGTGCCTACCGCTACGCCGACGCGCTGGTTGCCGTATCGCAGACCTACCTCGACCGCGCCAAAGAAGCCAATCCGAACGTACCCGGCGAAGTCGTCTATATCGGCGCAGATTTTCCGAAACTCGATGCCGCACCGGCAAAAGACTTCGGCGACAGCAAAACCCGTTTCTTCTACTTGGGTACGCTCAGTTACAGCTATGACGTGGAAACCGTGTGCAAAGGCGTTCGGAAACTTTTGGACGACGGCGAAAATGTAGAGCTGCACATCATGGGCGGCGGCCCTGATTTGGACAGGCTCAAACAATACGCCTGCGAGGGTATCCGGTTTTACGGCTACATCCCCTACGCCGAAATGATGTCGGTCGCCAAAGGCTGCGACATCTCCGTCAACGCCATCCATTCCTACGCCATGCAGTCGATTACCAACAAACTGTCCGACTACATGGCATTGCAAAAACCGATTTTAAACAGCCAGGTCAACGACGAAGTCGCCGAAGTCCTCACCCTGCTGCCGCACGCGGACTACCGTTCCGGCGATGTGGACAGCTTCGTCCAAGCCGCCAAAGACATTCTGGCGCGCAAAAACGACCCCGTTCAATCCGACGAAATGGTCCGCCGCTTCAAGCGCGATGTGGCGTATCAAAAAATCGTCAACCTGATTGAAAGATTAGCCCATGAGTAAATTCTTCAAACGCCTGTTTGACATCATCGCCTCCGTCTCAGGACTGATTTTCCTCTCGCCCGTATTTTTGATTTTAATCTACCTCATCCGCAAAAACCTGGGCGAACCGGTATTCTTCACCCAAGAGCGGCCGGGCAAAGACGGCAAACCGTTCAAAATGATCAAATTCCGCTCCATGCGCGATGCGGTCGATAAAGACGGCAACCCTCTGCCCGACAGCGAGCGGCTGACCCCTTTCGGCAAAAAGCTGCGCGCCACAAGCTTGGACGAACTTCCAGAGCTTTGGAACGTTCTAAAAGGAGAGATGAGCCTGGTCGGCCCAAGACCGCTGTTGATGAGCTACCTGCCGCTTTACAACGAATTTCAAAACCGCCGCCACGAAATGCTGTCTCTTATACACATCTCCGAGCC
>OJLY01001103.1_pt1 | contig 12291 bp, 12 predicted proteins | sample 1597031 | NCBI WGS metagenome assembly OJLY01 (sample SAMEA3904673, study PRJEB24821) | metagenome | biome: Builtin; feature: hospital; material: surface | place: USA | collected 2013-06-03
ACGAGATGTAGAGAGGTCTCGTGGGCTCGGAGATGTGTATAAGAGACAGGTCTAGTGCCTTTTATAAGAAGGCCACAGCTTTTCTAGTCAACGAATCCCATCAAGACGCACTCTGAGCATATTCTACGACAGCTTGTGAAAAAAGGACTATAATAGAATTATCCTATAAGAAAGGCTTGTGATAAGATGTCAAATTATGAAAAAGTCTATTCAACCACGGCATGGAATACCGGCGGTCGAGATGGTCGTAGTTATCTAACGGATGGTAGCCAAAGTCTTAAAATTGCGACACCTAAGGCTTTGGGAGGTAGTGGCGAAGGAACCAACCCGGAAGAGCTCTTCGCTTTAGGTTATTCAGCTTGCTTCCACAGTGCCCTTGAAGTGGTTAAAGGCCAACATCAAGTGAAGGGTCCTTCGCAAGTGAAGCAAGAAATCGACCTTTATAAGAAACCGGATGCAGCCGACTTCCGTTTGGGAACAGTGATTCAAGTTGGTATTGAAGGCTTAGACTTAGATCAAGTTCAAAAATTGGCCGAAGAAGCCCATACCGTTTGTCCTTATTCCAAGGCCACTCAAGGAAATATTGATGTGAAGATCGAAGCCATCGATTATGACCCCGAAGTAAAATAAAATAATTCGTGGAATTTCCACATTCACCAGCTAGTCCCCATGATGGGAAAGCTGGTTTTATTTTTTTATCGTTAACCCTTGACCCTTACCTTAGGTCATAGTTTATGCTTAAGTTATGGAAAGGAGGTTCACCGTGAAAACCGTCAAAGAAGTCAGTCAAATCGCCGGAGTAACCGTGCGTACCCTGCAATACTACGATAAGATCGGGCTCTTAAAGCCCAGCGACTATTCCGAGGCGGGCTATCGTTTATATAGCTCGGCCGATTTGAGAAACTTGCAGACCATTTTGCTATTTCGAGAATTGGAATTTCCCTTAAAAGAAATCAAGTCGATGATGACGAGCCCCGGATTTGATCATCAATTAGCACTCGATCAACAAATTCAATGTTTAATACTCAAGAAAGAACGCTTAGCGAATTTAATTGAGTTCGCTCAAAAATTAAAAACTCTAGGAGGTCATGAAATGGATTTTTCAGCATTTGATACTAAGAAGTTAGACGACTACCGCCAACAAGCCAAAGAAAAGTGGGGAGAGACAGCCGAATATAAAGAATTTGAAGCCAAGGATCAAAAAAGAAGTGGGGAAGAAAGCCAATTGATTAATCAACAATTAATGTTGATCTTTGCCGAATTTGGTAAGATTAAAGCCACTCCCTATGATGGACCGGAAGCGCAAGCTCTAGTTAAGAAGTTGCAAGATTTTATTAGTCAACATTACTACCAATGTAGCAATGAAATATTAGCTGGTCTTGGTAAGATGTACGCAGCGGGTGGAGAATTCACCCAAAATATTGATGAGTTTGCTGGAGAGGGAACAGCTGTGTTTGTCGACCAGGCCATTGACAATTATTGCCGCTAGGATTACTCTGAGGGTATAAGAAGCGCTTTCGGTTAAAAGCTATATCCAGGTGCTTCAATACTCTGAGAGGGGATGAGACTATGATTCAGACTTATCGACCTAAGTTAGAAGATTTATGGTTCATGAAGCAGCTCTTGGCAGATCCTGAGACTATGGCTTTTAATCATGCTTATGGGGGGACGATTGATTTTTCCGAGGATAAGTGGCCAGATTGGTATCGTCGTTGGATTGAAGATCCACAAGATAAGCGTTACTATCGCTATCTTCAAACCGAATCGGGTGATTTTGTAGGAGAAATTGCCTATCATTATGATGAGGATCAAGCCATTTATCTTTCCAATCTAAAGATCTATGCGCCTTATCGAAGAAGGGGCTATGGAGGGGCTGGTTTGGCCCTGCTTTGTGAACGGGCCAAGTCGCATGGAATTGAGGCCCTCTATGATAGTATTGCCATCGATAATCCTTCGGTCTCCCTATTTTTAAAGCAGGGATTTGTCGAGCTCTTCCGCAACGAAGCAGTCATTATGGTTAAAAAACAACTGATCTAATTTCTAAAAGGACAAGGGCCTATCTAAGGCATGCTTGTCCTTTTTTGTTGATGATATATGACTAGTTTCAAGGCGGAGAGACTGCTATAATGAATGAAGAAAGCGTCACCATAACTGACGTAGGATTGTTACTGAATGATTCAATGAATGAGGAGGGGTTTATATGACTCAAGGGATTTTAGAGCTTGTTGAACACTATGAAGAAAAGACGCGAGAATTAAGGCGTTATTTTCACCAGCATCCGGAATTATCCTCGAAGGAGATTCAAACCGGTGCCTTTATTAAAGAAAAATGCCACGCTCTTGGTTTGACGGTTGAAGACGTGCCAGCGGATCAGCGGTCCAAGGGGACAGGATTCATTGCGACCCTAGATACCGGTCGGCCTGGGAAGACCATCGCTTTAAGGACGGATATTGATGCCTTGCCGGTTCAAGAAAATGCTTGTAATTTAGTTCAAAAACGAACGGTGATATCGCAGACGGATGGGGTCATGCATGCCTGTGGGCATGATGGCCATATGGCCATTCTCTTAACCACGATGCAGATTTTGCATGATTTGAAGGATCAATTAAGCGGTAAGATCATCTTTATTTTTGAAGAAGCGGAAGAAACGGCCAACAGTATTCATGCCATGGTTGATTTCTTGCAGGGTCGAGGAATTGATGCTATCTATGGTAATCACTTGGCGGCTTTCTTGGATACGGGCTTAATCGCTTGTGATCCCGGCCAGATTATGACAGGGATTGATATGATTAACTTTGATGTGGTGGGTCAAGGGGGGCATGGGTCCAGACCAGATCTGGCTCGTAATCCGATCTATGCTGGGGTGGATATTCTAAACTCTATCTCGGTGGTTTGGAATAATCAAATAGACATTGAGAAGACGGTCACTCTAGGGATCACTCAATTTAATGCAGGGAGTCAGGATAATGTCTTTCCGGATCGGGCCCATATTGCCGGAACGCTGCGCTTCTTTGATGAAGCGGAAGGACGTAGAGCCTATGATCTCTTGATGGATACCGCGAGACGGGTGGCGCCGGTTCATGGTTGCCGGATTGAAGAAGGGGAAGTGGCTGGCTTTGATACTCTGCCAGTGGTGAATGATGAGGGCTTAGCCTTGAAAGTTCAATCTCAAGCAGAGGAACTCTTCCCAGGTCATCTGGTTCATGACCTGAAGTGGTACGCTTCTGAGACCTTTGCCCACTACTCTTTGGTGGCTCCTTCCGTCTTTAGCTTTGTCGGTATTCGCAACGAGGAATTCGGATCGGGCGCCGAACATCATAATGAATATTTCGATCTGGATGAAGCCGCATTAAAATACGCTGTCGCTTTGATGACCAGCTTTGCCTATCATGAATTGACAGCTGATGATTAGGAAGATCAAAGTCAAAGCAGGCTGATTGGCTTTGATGAGTCGAAGATGAATAGCTAGGGGGCTTGGGATGATTATTCCTATTAATAAATCGAATGATACTTTTATCGACTTTGCTTGGCGGTTAAGTCAAAGGGGCGAGACCGCCAGTTATCCACGCTTGGCTTCTTATGAGGCGGTGGAAGCGGTCTTCGAAAAGCTATCCTTAAAAGATACGGCGGAAATGATCATTATGGAAGAGGATGAGCATCTTCAAGTTTTGTGTGTTTATTTCTGGATCGAAGCAGACCGATATCTTCAGACAACGCTTTTTCTAGTGTCAGAAGGGGCAGATTATCGACTCGTGGCAGATTCTATGGTCAACTTTTTGAAGGATCGTTTTGCCACTTATACGCTCTATTTGGGCTTTCCTTTGGATAATCAATGGGCCCATAGCTATTTTGTGAAGCGGTCGGATCTTCAGTATCTGGACTATAATACAGTGATGCAATGGAAGCACTCAGAAGCTTATCCTTATCCGGATCAGCAAGGAATTGAGCGTGTGACGGAGATTAATTTTGAAGAATACGCTCCTTTTCATGATCGCTTTGCTCTTGAAGAAGGGATTTATTGGACCAGTGAACGACTCGTAAAGGCTTTGGATCGTTTCGTTATATTTTGTTTGAGGAGAGAAGGCAAGATCCTAGCAAGTCTATTTGGGATATATAAAAGTTTAAACCCTGAAATTTTTGGCATATATGTTGATCCTTCAGAGGCAGATCTAGCGATAGAAGACCGCTTATTGCGAACCTTTTTAGCTTTTGTCAGCCATCAATCGCCCAAGATGGAGTGTCTATATTACTTTTTAGAAGGTGACAGGGATGAGAATGCTGCTAGAATTGCTCGGTTAGAAAGCCTGGGCTTTCGTTGGAAGGAAGACTATTTTCTTGCGGTGCTAGATCCTGAGCGGCCTTGTTAGGGGATTTATGTGCATCGATTTTTATGGAGGCGGAAGATGAACCAAGCTATTATTAATTATTTACGGGCTCGTTATCAACCCTTAACCATTGCAGTTTATGGGTCTTATGCTGAAGGAACGTTTGATGACCAAAGTGACTTTGATTGCCTGGTGATTGTCAAGGATAAAACAATAAGCCATGATGATTCGATGATTGAGGGCATCTTGTTGGACTGTTTTATTTATAGTGAAGCCGAACTCACCCAGCGACCGATTGAGGATTTTTTGACCTTGTACGATGCTATTTTGCTTGAGGATAATGGGAGTGGTGCTAAGCTCAAGCAGGAGGTTCGTGACTATGTTCTAGCCCATCAAATGACCGATCCCGCTGATAAAGATTTCCTTAAATCATGGATGAAGAAGGTCTTGAGACGAATGGAAAAGGGCGACGATGAGGCCCATTATCGGGCGGTAATGCTGCTGGCTGAAAGTTTGGAAGATTATTTTACCTTAAGAGACCAGTTTTATTTTGGGTCTAAGAAGGCAATCAAACAATTGAAGATCATTGATCCCCAAGGCTATGCGCTTTTTCACCAGGCGATGTCCTTACGATCTGATGGGGCCATTCGGTCTTGGATCGACCATGTGATGGGGATCTAAGCTAAGACCGATGGGTGAGGTCATATTAAATAAGAATCATGCAAAGAGGCTAGGGCTCACACTGAGTCCTAGCCTTTTTGTGGGATCATTGCTTGGGGAAGACAATATTCTTGAAAGTGTTGAGGGCTTCTTTGAATTGGGGGATATCAAAGCCGGCATATTGGATTAAGAAGCAGTGACTGTCTGGACTGGCCATACTCATGTCATAATCCGAGACACTGTGAATCCCAATCCCTTGGTCTAAGAGGGCTTGCTTGACTGCTTGGTCACTCAAGGGAGTCTCAACTTCTAGCAGGAAATGCAGGCCGGACTGGTTCTCAATAATTCGGTAAGTTTGCCCTTGTAGCTGTTTATGAATGCAATCCATGACTTGATTTCTTTTGCGGCCGTAATGGAGTCGCATGCGGTTAATATGCTTCTCGAAGTAACCCTGACTGATAAAGTTGGCCAACCAATATTGCTCAAAACAAGAGACCGTGCAGGAATAAAAAGCGAGGTCATCATGATATTGCTTGGCCAGGGGGAGGGGTAAGACCATATAGGAGATCCGAATAGTGGAAGTGAGGGACTTGGAGAAGGTGTTCAGATAAATGACTTTTTCGCTTGCATCGATACTCTGCAGGCTCGGTAGGGGCTTGCCTGTAAAGCGGAATTCACTATCATAGTCATCTTCAATAATATAGCGTCCAGCTTCTTCATTAACCCAGGCCAAAAGCTCATAGCGTCGGTTGATGGGCATGGAGATTCCCGTTGGGAAATGATGGGTGGGATTGATGTGGGCAATATCAGCAGCCACTTGTCTAAGGTCAGCGACCTTGACCCCCTCTTGATCGATGGCGGCCAGCTGGCAAGTGACTCGGTGGGCTTGATAGATTTGTTTTAATTTTTTATAGCCGGGGTTTTCAATGCAGTAGATCTTATCCGGTCCTAAGAGCTGAACCAGTATGCCGTAGAGGTATTCAGTACCGGCACCGATGACGATTTGTTGGGGATCGACCTGCATCCCCCGAAAGGAGGCCAGGTGATCGGCAATCGCTTGGCGGAGTTTTAGGATGCCGGCGGAGGGAGATCGCTCCAATAATTCCTCCTTGTGATCCGTCATGCTTTGCCGCATCATTTTTGCCATGATGGAAAAGGGAAAATGCTTACTGTCTAATTGACTGCTGGAGAAGTCGAAGGTTAGGTCGGGTTCTTCTTTCATTTGTAAGCGAATGGGACTGGGTTTTGCTAGGGATTGATACCGGCCAAGATCCTGGAGTTTGGCAACAAAGTATCCCTTACGAGCTTGGGTGTAAAGATAGCCTTCAGCAATCAACTGGTCATAAGCGTTTTCAATGGTTATGGTACTAAGGCCCAAGTGTTTGGCGAAGGCCCGTTTGGAAGGGAGTTTGGTATGGGCGGTCAATCGACCGGCTAGAATGTCCTTTTTGATGGCGGAATAGACTTGTTGATAGAAGGGTTGGTCATTTTCTTTGAGGGCATAGGTTAACATGGTTTTCTCCAATCTGGCCTGTAAAAAATAAGCGAATTGAGCCTTTTGGTAAGGTCAAGCTTTGTTTAAGCTTAATATAGCAAGATCATTGAAGCAAATCAAGGAGGATTCGCATGGAAAAGACACAATATGACTTAAATAAGGGCTTGGCTCAAATGTTAAAAGGGGGCGTCATTATGGATGTGACGACCCCAGAACAAGCACGGATTGCTCAAGAAGCAGGTGCTTGTGCGGTGATGGCTTTGGAACGGATTCCAGCTGATATTCGAGCAGCCGGAGGGGTCTCTCGGATGAGTGATCCCAAGATGATCAAGGGCATTCAAGAAGCCGTCAGCATTCCAGTTATGGCCAAGGTTCGGATTGGCCATTTTGTGGAGGCACAGATTCTACAAGCCATTGATATTGACTATATTGATGAATCGGAAGTTCTTTCACCGGCGGATGATGTCTATCATATTGATAAGCGTGCTTTTAAGGTGCCTTTTGTTTGTGGGGCAAGGGATCTGGGAGAAGCCTTACGTCGGATTGAAGAAGGGGCTTCGATGATCCGGACCAAGGGCGAGCCGGGAACTGGGGATGTGGTGCAAGCGGTTCGTCATTTAAGAAAGATTAATGCTGCTATTCGGCGCGTTCAAGGCATGTCGCCGGATGAACTCTATGAAGAAGCCAAGCAATTACAAGTTCCTTATGACTTGATTCGCTATGTCCATGAAAATGGAAAATTACCGGTCGTTAACTTCTCAGCCGGTGGCGTCGCAACCCCAGCCGATGCGGCCTTGATGATGCAGTTAGGAGCTGAAGGCGTCTTTGTGGGCTCGGGAATCTTTAAGTCCGGAGATCCTGCTCGTCGAGCAGCAGCGATTGTTCAAGCGGTGACGAATTATCGAGATGCGGCCTTGATTGCTGAATTATCAGAAGATCTCGGCGAAGCGATGGTTGGTTTAAACCCTAATGAGATCAAGGTCATTATGGAAGAACGAGGACAATAAAATGGAGATTGGTGTTTTAGCCCTGCAAGGGGCCTTTCAAGAACACAGAGCGGCCTTAGAAAAGCTAGGGGCAAAGGTCCGTGAAGTGCGTCAAGTCAAGGACTTAGATGCGATTAAGGGATTAGTTCTACCGGGAGGGGAGAGTACCGTTCAAGGTAAGTTGCTTCATGAATTGGGGCTCTTTGATCCTTTGCAGAAAAAAATTCATGACGGTCTTCCCGTATTAGCAACTTGTGCGGGTTTGATCTTATTGGCCCAAAAACTGGATCAAGATTCGACACAGCACCTAGCGACCCTACCGGTTACAGTCAAGCGCAATGCTTTCGGTCGTCAGTCCGCTAGCTTTCAAGCGCCGATTCAAGTCGGTGATCTGGCTAATTTTCCGGCAGTCTTTATCCGGGCTCCCTATATCACCCAATTCGGCCCAGGTGTACAAGTCCTGGCTCGAGTCGAAGATAAGATTGTTGCCGTGGCTTATCAGAATCAGATCGGCCTGGCCTTTCACCCGGAACTCTCCTCGGATGATCGTATTCACCAAGCTTTTTTAGCGAAGGTAGCTAGCTATTTGTCTAAGGATTGAATAGTTAATCATTAATCCCCTTTAGCAGGTTTGAGTTTTGTGACTCGACCCTGCTTTTTTTGTGTGAGAGATGACGTTAGCTGGATAATTCGATAGAATGAGGACATTGTGAACCTATTGATTGAGAGGAAGGCTAAGGGGGAAGCTATGAAGACCTATTATTTATTTGATTTGGATGGGACGCTTTTGGATCCGGGGATTGGGATTACCGAAGGGGTACGCCATGCACTCAGGCATTTTGGAATTGAGGTGGCTGAACGTAGTCAGCTCTATCCCTTTATTGGTCCACCTTTATTGGACTCTTTTCAAGAATTTATGGGCTTGAGTCCATCAGAAGCCAAGCAGGCGATCCGCTTTTATCGTGATTATTATCAAGACCAGGGCATGTATGAGAATACAGTCTATCCAGCGATTCCAAGGGTGCTAGCTAGTCTTAAAGCTCAAGGAAAGACACTGGCCCTCGCTACATCTAAGCCAGAATATTTTGCCCAGAAAATCCTAGACCATTACGATCTGGCCCAGTATTTTGATTTTGTGGGTGGAGCAACTCTGGATGAAACTCGCTCTAAAAAATCAGACGTTATTCAATATAGCCTACAGCATTTAGATAACCCGGATGTGAATCAAGCGGTGATGATTGGTGACCGCAAGTTCGATATTCTAGCAGGTAAAGAAATCGGATTGACCACTATCGGCGTACTCTATGGCTATGGATCCAAGCAAGAACTCCAAACAGCGGGGGCAGATTATTTGGTCAGCCAGCCTGAGGACTTGTTGGATTGGAAGGGTTAAAGTAGATTGATAACAAAAACCACCCCCATCCCCATGATACTATTCATGGAGCTGAGGGTGGTTCATTATTTTTAGGAGGCGAGGCGGTCTTTAATGGCCGCACCAAGGGTGAAGATGAATGCAGTAACTAGAGCGGGAAGTAACCATTCTAAGCCGAACTTGGTGAGTGGTAGGCTATAAGTCCACATTGCTAAGTTATGAAAGAGTCGATAAAAGATCGTGTTTTCTTGAGCTGCTAAGGCTTGTATGGTCCCGATTAAGCCAGCAGCGATGACTCCTCCCGTATAAGTCTGATTGTATTTGATCTTGCGATCTAAGAAGGAAAGAATAATCACGATCATAAACATCGGATAGATGATGGATAAGACGGAAGACGCAATGCCAATGATTTGTTGCGTCCCAATCAGAGAGATAAGAAATTCAACACTGACACAGACTAGACAGACTTGTTGATAAGACCAACGACCACCTGAAGCTTGATGGAAGAAATTACTACAGGCTGAAGTGAGACCAATGGCTGTTGTGAGGCAGGCTAAAGCCACACAGATACCCATGAGCAATTGCCCCCAATGGCCGAGCGTTAGAGTAATCATGCCATTAAAGACTTCCGTTCGACCATTATCTGGTCCATAAAAGGCAGAAATCTGAGAGCCAACATAAGCAAGAGCCACATAAACTAAGGCCAATAAGATAAAGGCAACTAATCCAACCAAGCTACCGGCTTTGATCTGATGTTTGCCAGCTTGATAGCCTCGGTTTTTTAATTCGGTCATGACAATACTAGCCATTAAGGAAGCGCCTAAGGCATCCATGGTTTGATAACCTTCTCTAAAGCCAGTAGCAAAGGGCTGTTCCAATCGATTAGCTGCAATCTCTTTAGCAGGATGGATCCAGGTTGAAATCACGAGAATCGCAATAATGATTAGGATGGAGGGGGTTAAGTATTTTCCGATATGATCGACAACTTTGTTAGGATTTAAAGCCAGATAGGCAGTTAAGCCAAAAAAGATGAGCGAGGTGACCCAGATGGGAACCATGGGAAAGAGATTTTGAACGAAGATCTCGTGTGTGGTGGCACCCGTTCTAGGTACTGAGAACAAGGGACCGATCAAGAGAATGGCAATCCCAGCTAGAATGAGCCCAAACTTTGGATGGACACGCTTGCCCAGGTCGTCTGCTTGCCCGCCTAATTGAATGGTGACGAGTACTCCTAAAATTGGAAAAAGTGGGTCTGATGTTAAAAAGCCACCGATGGCCTGCCACCAAGCCTGTCCACTGACAACCCCTAAGTAGGGCGGGAAGATGAGATTACCAGCCCCAAAGAAGATGGCAAAAAGGGCTAGTCCGGTAATTAAAATATCGCTCGTTTTTATTTTCATAGTGTATATCCGCCTATCTAGTAAATTTTATGGTTAAATCATAGCACAAATGAGCGAAAAATGAGAGAATAATTTGAAATTTTTAAAGAATTAATGAAAGGGTATTTAAGGGTATTCTGCCAGTAGCTAATAGTTCATGTTATAATTAATTAAAAGAAAGACTAGACCTTAGGCAAGAATCAAACCTTGTTTATCATTTTGTTAGGAGGGATTGCATGTATCAAGTCTGGACTTATCCCAGTCCCTTAGGGCCGATTCGTTTAACCATGAATGAGATTGGCCAACTGGTCTCCTTAGTCCTAGAAGAAGGCAAGTTATCTGACAATTCAGGTTCCATCGCGGTTGAAGCCGCCTCGAATGGGGCAGACTTCGTCTACTTTACGAATTATCTTCAGGCTTATTTTGAAGGAAATCCTCCTGTATTAGATCCCAGTCGTTTAGCCCCTCTTCATTCAACGCCTTTTCGATTGAAGGTTTGGCAGGAGTTATTAAGTCTGCCTTTTGGGCAGTTGATTAGCTATGGAGAATTGGGAAGGCGCGTGGCTCCTGCTACCAAGCATATGGCGCAGGCAATCGGTCAGGCAGTCGGTGCCAACCCGATTCCTATAATTATTCCCTGCCACCGAGTTGTCGGATCCAAGGGACAGCTAACCGGCTATGCGGGTGGGATCCCCTTGAAGAAACGCTTGTTGACGCATGAAGGGATCTCGATTGCAGGAGACCGAGTGCTAGAAAGGAAGAAAGGGCAATGAAGTTTCCAGGGATTGATCTGACCGAGAATGTTCGTTTGGGTGCGGTTTTTGATTATTTTCAACAGACTCATTTTGTGCTATCCAACTTAAAGATTGACTTTAGCCAAGATTATTTTAGGGTAGCGGCTAAGGTCAATGGACAATCGGTCAAATTAAAGCTTGACCCTCAAGGTCGGATTGAAGGCTATTACTGTGAGAATCGTCATTACTTTGGCCAACAATTCTGCTGGTCTTGTTGGTCGGTCATTAGTTACTTGAGGGAACGTCATCCGGAAGTTCCTTATCAGATGGCGGCTAAAGATACGATGATTTTTCAGATTGAAGAATTAAAGGAGGACCTGGCCTTTTGCGTTGCGCAAACCCGTTTTCTTAGCGGTTGGTTACAAGTCTATCAAGATCAGCTGGCACCCATTTTGACCGATCAAGTCACGCCCATTCGACTTGAACCCTATACCCAGTGGGACGACCAACAAGGGATTTATAAGATTCGCTTTCGCATGGGGCAAGATAAGCTCTATGCCATTAAATCTTTGGATGATCAATTACTGACGCCTTTAGCCAATCATCAGGTAGTTAGATTAGGCAAACAAGCTTGTTTCTTATTGGATGAAGCTCGCTTTGATGAATTGGCCAAGCGAAGCCTAGACTTTATTCGTCGTCATCTTGCCAATATCTATCAAAAGGGAGCCATCTTAGTGGATGCCAACAGCTTGAAGGATTATATCCAGACCTTTAAGGATCAAGTGGATTTTGACTGGCAACCCTTAAAGGAACACTTTGATTTGAGCTTGAGTCAACCAATTCCCCATACTTATCAAGTTCAGCTAGACCTGAAGGGGTATGACCTGGTGACAGAGGCGGGGGATTGCTTGTTATTTTGTGACTTTTCTCATCAAGCCTATTATTATTTTTCTAATCAAGTAGAGGCTTTTTGGGTGAAGACAGTGCATGATTATGAGTCCTTTCAATGGGTTCCTGAGTCCCAATTGCCTTCAATTAAGCGAGCGGTCCTTAACCAGGCACCCTTGTTGCAACTTAAGGGGGATTGGCCAGATTCAACGGATGACCTAGCTTTCTTTGTGGATCTAACGGATCAATTGGAATTGACCCTCACATTGGAAAGTTTGACCCCTGATTCACCCCAGACTAGGCTAATTCTAGAAAGCCTTAAAACAAGCTATCAAGCTCAAGCAATGGGCCCTTGGCAATTGAAGATTAGCCAGGAAACGAAGCTAGATCAATTTATTCAACAGACCTTACCTCATTTGAAGGATTTTGGACAAGTCTATATTAGTCAAGCC
>OJLY01001108.1_pt1 | contig 12269 bp, 13 predicted proteins | sample 1597031 | NCBI WGS metagenome assembly OJLY01 (sample SAMEA3904673, study PRJEB24821) | metagenome | biome: Builtin; feature: hospital; material: surface | place: USA | collected 2013-06-03
AGACGGCATACGAGATGTAGAGAGGTCTCGTGGGCTCGGATACTTTCACCACGAAGTTCCTCTCCGCCGACGCCGCCGAGCTCACCGGCACGCCGTTGGTGTGGGGCTCGGTGCTGCGCTTCCACGGCGAACTCGCGCTGTGGCACTCGGGGCCGGACACGCGCGGGGTCGGGCTGCGCGACCTCTACCCCACCCACCCGGCGCCGGAGGACACGCCGGACTGCGCCACCGCGGGCGTGCTCGGGGTGACCACCTCGGTCGTCGGCGGGCTGATGGCCACGGAGGCGGTGAAGTACCTGGCGGGCATGGACGCCGAGGTGGGCGTGCTCCACGTCTACGAGGCGCTCGCCGGGACGCTCAGGCGCTTCGAGGTCGCCGCGGACCCGGAGCGGGAGCTGGTCACCGAACTCGTCGCAGAGTCCGCATCGTGCGCGCTGCCGCAGGATGGCGACAAGGCGCGACTACTCGCACGAGTCGCGGACGGCGACGCCACCGCGCTCGACGTGCGCGAGCTCGGCGAGAAAGCGATCAAGGACCTGCCGCACGCGTCCGTCCACCTGCCGGCATCGGTTTGGCGCGAGGACCCGGACACCGCGACCTCGCTCCTCGACGAGCTGCGAGGCGAGGTCGTGGTCTACTGTGCTTCTGGCAAGCGCTCGGCCGATTTCGTGGCGCGCTTCGGCGAAGCCGCCGCCGAACGCGGGATCACGCTGCACAGCCTCCCAGGCGGGCTCTAACGGCGCTGCGCGTCGGCGATCTCGGAGGTGTTCTGCGCCGTCTTGATCGCCGAGACCATGAACTCGAGCGTGACGCGCGCGCCGATCAGCCAGAACAGTGCCGCCGCCGTCCCGACAATGAGGAAGCCGATGAGTGCGAGCAGGCCGGAGCCGAAACCATTGGCAAATGCTGCCAGCGTCATGAGCAGGCCAAAGACCCAGAACAGGCCGATGAGCACAGCGGAGATCAGGTAGATCACCCGCGCGAACTTCAGGGTGATGTACTGGGAGAACGAGAAGTCGAAGAGTGCGGAGAAGAAGCCGTCGGCAGTCTGCTTGCTTTGCGCGGCATTGAAGTTCGAAGTCATGTGCGTTCCTTTACAGTCGTACTACTGGTGCACTACGAACTTATACCCGGTTTGGCACTCCCCCGCGTCTTTTCTTTACTCAGTCAGCACGCTTTCGCCTTTGGCTTCTAAGCGTTCTTCCATCTCGTGCATCTCAGCGGTTTGGACGTCGACCATCTGCTGTGCCAGGTCCACGAGAGGCTGGTAGCCGCCGTTATCGATTTGGTCTTGAGTCATGGCAACGGCACCTGCGTGGTGAAAATGCATCAGCTGGAGGAACCGGGTGTCTGCATCCTCTCCAGAAAGCGTTTTCAGCTGGTCCATCTGCTCCGGAGTGAGCATGCCATTGGCAATGTGCGGGGCGTGGTGTGCCATTAAGTCGCCTTGGTCCCATTGTTCCGCCCAGCCGACCATGGTGTCGATTTCTTCTTGTTGCCCGACCTTAATCCGCTCGGCCAAGTCCGCTGTCGCTTCGCTGATGCCGTCGGCGGCCAGGATGATCTCGCTCATGTCCACGGCTTGCTGGTGATGCGGTGTCATCATCGCGAGAAAATGCAAATCGACCCCATTGACTTCTGCGGGTTGGTTGGCCCCGGCAGTCACCGCGGTACCGTCCTTGTCGGTCTGCGGCGCATTTGTGGCGCATGAGGCCACGCTGGCCCCCAGTAGTGCAACGGTGATCAAGCCGGCGATGCGGCGCTGTAAGTGTGCCATGAATGGAGCCCTCCTAGACCTGAAGTACATGGCACCAAAAGTAGCACCATCGGATGTACTTTAGCGCATTTTGTGCATAAGGCGTCGCCACACAACCCGCGCTGCGGAGTGCGGCAGCGCAACGAGCTCGCGCGCGTAGTTTTTCGGCCGGGAGCGGCGCGGGGTGCGCGCGGGCACCATCTCCACCGGAATGCCTAAGTGCCAAGCCCACACGCGCGTGCGGCGGACGTGGAAGTTACTCGTCACCACGATCATGCGCGGCGCATGCGGGAAGAGCGCACGGGTGCGCTCGAGGTTTTCGTTCGTCGAGGTGGCGGAAGGCTCCTCCACGATGAGTTCGCGGGGCACGCCGCGCCCGGCGAGCCAGCCCGCCATCACTGCCGCCTCCCCGCGGCCGGTGACCACGATTCTGCGGCGCACACCGGCACGCGTCGGTGCGCCAGCGCACCAGCGCGGCGCAGAGACGGGCGTGCAGCATGCGCGACGGGTGGCCGTCGATAATCCGCGCGCCCAGCACCACGATGGGGCTGCTACTCACCCAGCAACCTGCTGCGCAGCGCCTCGTCCTTCTTCTCCACGGAGGCAGCCATGTCCTCCTGGTAGCGCACCATCTTCTCCTGCAGCTGCGCATCCGCCGCGCCCAGGATGCGGGCGGCGAGCAGCCCGGCGTTCTTCGCCCCGCCGATGGAGACGGTGGCAACGGGCACGCCACCCGGCATCTGCACAATCGACAGCAAAGAATCCATGCCGTCGAGGGTGTCGAGCGCGCGCGGGATGCCGATGACCGGCAGCGGGGTCGCCGCCGCCACCATGCCGGGCAGGTGCGCGGCACCGCCGGCGCACGCGATGATCACGCGCAAGCCCCGCTCGTGCGCCTGCTTGGCATACGCGAGCATCTTCTCAGGCGTGCGGTGCGCGGACACGACGCCGACCTCGAAGGGAATGCCGAACTCGGCGAGTACTTCGGCGGCGGGTTTAACGGTGTCCCAGTCAGAATCGGAGCCCATAATCAGGCCAACGAGGGGTGCAGACATAGGTGCGAAAGCCTTTCTAGTTCCAGCGGGCCGTAATCAGGTACTTCGCGGCGTGCTCCGCGATCTTGCGGGTGGTGACCACGTCGTATCCGGTCACGTTCACGTGCCCGATCTTGCGGCCCGGACGCCAGCTCTTGCCATAGAGGTGGATCTTGGCCTCCGGGTAGCGCAGCATCACTTCCTTGACGCGGTTTTCCATCGACATCTCCGGGTCCTCCTCGCCGCCGAGGACGTTGACCATCACGGTGACCGGGGCGACGGTCTCGGTCTCACCCAGCGGCCAGTCCAGCACGGCGCGCAAGTGCTGCTCGAACTGGGAGGTCAGCGAGCCGTCCTGGGTCCAGTGGCCGGTGTTGTGCGGGCGCATCGCCAGCTCGTTGATGGACACGGCGGTGCCGGTTTCCGTCTTGTACTCGAACAGCTCCACCGCCATCACGCCGGTGACATCCAGCTTGCGCGCAATCAGGCGCGCGAGCTTCTTGCACTCGCGCGCGAGCCGCGACGGCAGGTCCGGGGCGGGCGCGATCGCGACGCGGCAGATGCCGTTGTCCTGGCGCGACTCCACCACCGGCCACACACGCATCTCACCGGAGCGCGAGCGCGCCACCATAATCGACAGTTCGCGGACGAAGTCGACCTTCTCCTCCGCGTAGAGCTCCATGCCGCGGCCCAGCAGGTCCTCGACCAGGTCGAGCAGCTCGCCCTGAGAGTCAGGGAACCAGACGCCTTTGCCGTCGTAGCCGCCGCGCGTGGTCTTCAGGCAGACGCGGTGCTCGTGCTGCTCCCAGAAGGCACGAGCCGCATCCACGGAGTCAATCGCGGCGTACTCCGGCACGGGCAGGCCCAGCTCTTCGAGCTTGCGGCGTTGCGCCAGCTTGTCCTGGGCGTACAGGAGTGCGCTGGGGCGTGGTTCGACGAGCACGTGCTCGTCGAGAAGCTGCTCCAAGTGCTCATTCGGCACGTGCTCATGGTCGAAGGTCACTGCCGACGCCCCGCGGACTACCTCCCGCAGGTCCTCCAGTTTGTGGTAGTCGCCGAGGCGCACATCACTGTAGACCTGGGCGGCGGATGCGTCCTCGCTCCCGGCGAGCAATCGCATGTGCAAACCGAGCTCGATCGCCTCGGTGTGCATCATGCGGGCGAGTTGGCCGTCGCCGACGACCACGACAATTGGCATTCCTTGTGCGTCATTCACACACCACACCTTACCCTGGTGCTATGTCCACGAACTCTCAGGCGGTTTCGCGCCACACGATTTTCCAGAACTCGCTCATGACCGCGCTCCTCGACGGCATCTACGACGGCGAACTCACCATCGGCGACATCCTGGCCAAAGGCAACTTCGGGCTCGGCACCTTCGATGGCCTCGACGGCGAGATGATCATCCTCGACGGCACCTGCTACCAGCTCACCAGCGACGGCAAAGCCCGTATCGCGGACCTCGACCAGCGCACGCCGTTTACGGTGGTGACGAACTTCGTGCCGCGCATCACCGTCGACGCGCCGCAGGGCATGCGCCGCGGCGAACTGTCCTCCTTCATCGACTCGCTCGAGCCCAGCCGCAACTTCTTCTACGCCGTGCGCATCACCGGCACCTTCGACGAGGTGGTCACCCGCACCGTGAGCAAGCAGGAGAAGCCCTACCGCCCCATGACCGAAGCAATTAACGACGACGCCGAGCACCACTTCGAAAACGTCACCGGCATCATCGGCGGCTTCCGCACCCCGGCCTACGCCAAGGGCATCAGCGTGCCCGGCTGCCACGTGCACTTCATCGACGAGGCGCGCACCTCCGGCGGCCACGTCCTCGACTACACCGTGCGTGACGCGCGCATCGAACTGTGCCCCGGCACCGACATGGACCTCCACCTGCCGGTCACCGCGGAGTTCCAGCAGGGCGACCTCACGCCGGAGGACCTGGACAGTCAGCTGCACGACACGGAGATCAAGGGCGCGCAGATCAATGGGTAGCGCTTCTTCACCGTTGGTGCCGGAGCCGATTGACTACGTCTTCTGGGGACTGACGGCACTGGCATTTGTTCTGGCAGTCGTGGCGCTCGTGCTCATTGCACGCGACGAGCACACAACGAAATCGGGGGTGGTGTCACTTCTCGTGGTGCTGCTGCTCCCGTTGATAGGGCCGATCATGTACTTCGTGTACCGGAAGCGTTAGCGCAGATTAACGGTTAAGCGCCTTCTGCAGCGCCTTATCGACGGCGCGCGCCTTGCCGACATCCTCGAAAACCAGCGGGCGGTCGTAGCCGTAGACCGCCACCGAGATCCCACCCTTGACGCGGCGGGCGGAGTGGATCTGCTCCAAGGGGATGGAGTCGACCGCGCCGCGGCGCCCGCGGGCGAGGATGCGGCGGTCGGTGAGCATGAAGCGCCGGCGCCTCGAGGCCACCAGCGGGCCGACGAAGCGCCACAGCGCGAGCAGCGCCCACAAAAGCACAACGAGGTTGCGCAGCGCGGGGTCGATGCCCGGGGTCACATCCATCCAGCCGATCGCGATCCAGGCCACGCCCGTAATCACGATCAGCTCCATCAAAGGGAAGGTGAGGGTGGAAAGGGGTGCGCAGACGTCGACAAGCACTTGCTCGCCGTCGTGAGTTTGAAACCGCACCTTTTTTGACACGCGACCAGGCTACTGTTTCGGGCGCAGGTGATGCACATCGCCGACGGAGTAGGCGGTGCCGTCGATGATGACTTCGCCGTGCTCGTTGATGCCGTCGACCACGCCGTGGACGTCGCGGTCGTGCAGCTCCATGCGCACGGTCTGGCCGATGGTGGAGCAGACCTTGCGGTAGTCGCTCAGCAGCTGCGGGTCGCCGTCCTGCCACTGCTTCAAGCGGCGGCCCATGGCGCGCAGGATGTCGATGGTGAATTCGTCGAAGTCGACGTCGATGCCCTCGAGGTTGAGCGCGGTCGCGGTGTCGACGGGCAGCTGCTCGGGGCGGAAGTTGACGTTAATGCCGATGCCCACGACCACATTCGGCAGCGCGAGGTTGGACAGGATGCCCGCGATTTTCTTGCCGCCGATCTGCACGTCGTTGGGCCACTTGAGAGCCGCCTGCGGGACGACGTCGGTGACCGCCACGCCCGGCGCGATGGACAGCAGGCCGTAGTGGTTGGGGTCTGTACCTGCGTCGATGACCATACTCATGGCCAGCTGCGCGCCCTTCGGTGTGACCCACGTGCGGTTTAAGCGCCCCTTGGACGCGGTCTGCTCGTTTGCGATGAGCACCATGCCCGCCTCACCTTCTTTGACCATGTCGGCGTTGGTGGAGCCGGTGGTCTCGACGTAGCGCACCTGTGGCCAGTAGGAGGCGACGGCGTCTTGGATGCGGGCGAGGTCTGTGACTGTCATGCCGACAAGTTTAAGCGGTGGCGACAAGGCAGGTGGCAGTGGCGTAGTCGCCGTCGTGGCTGAGCGAGAGCGACGCGACCGCCGGTGCACCCGCGGCAGCAAGCTGTGAACTCACTGCGAGGGTGGGGCGCGAGTGGGCGTCGGCAAGCACTTCGAGCTGGCGAAAGTCGATGGCCTCGAGCACAGGCGGGAGCCCGAAACAGCTGGATCCCCACGCTTTGATGTAGGCCTCTTTGGCGGCCCAGCGGGCGGCGAGCGAGGCGTCGCGGTCGGGCTTGGCCGCGCAGTCGCGCAGCTCGCGGTCAGTAAACGCGCGGGCGAAGGTGGTGCCGGGGGTGGCGAGCTGCGCGCGGAAGGTGGGGATGTGGACGAGATCGGTGCCGATGTGCACGCGTGGCCTCCCTTCGTAACACAAACGTGATCAAACTCACAGCGGAGCGTTCTCCCACCTTAACGTGCGGTCCAGCGCCCCAAAACCTACCGAAGCGTAGGTTATTCATGTTTTGTATAGCTAATTATTAGCACGAAAGCTTATGCTACCCCGCATGACAGTTTCAGCGAAGATGTCACACACGACACAAACCACCGCAGAAAAGCTCGACGACCTGCGCGCCCGCCGCGCCGAAGCGCTCGTTCCCATGGGCGAGCAAGCACACGACAAGGTGCGCGACGCCGGAAGACTCACCGCCCGTGAGCGGCTCGACTACATCCTGGACGAGGGATCCTTCGTGGAAACCGACATGCTCGCCCGCCACCGCACCCACGACTTCGGCATGTACGCCAAGCGCCCGGTCACCGACGGCATCGTCACCGGCTGGGGCACCATCGACGGCCGCGAGGTCTGCATCTTCTCCCAGGACGGCACCGTCTTCGGCGGCGCGCTCGGCGAGGTCTACGGCGAGAAGATGATCAAGATCCAGAAGCTGGCCATTGCCACCGGCCGCCCGCTGATCGGCCTCTACGAGGGGGCGGGCGCGCGCATCCAGGACGGCGCGGTCTCGCTCGACTGGATCGCCCAGACCTTCTACCAGAACGTGCAGGCCAGCGGCGTGGTGCCGCAGATCTCCGTGATCCTGGGCGCCTGCGCCGGCGGCAACGCGTACTCGCCCGCGCTCACCGACTTCGTGGTGATGGTGGACAAGACCTCCAAGATGTTTGTCACCGGCCCGGACGTGATCAAGACCGTCACCGGCGAGGAGATCAGCCAGGAGGAGCTCGGCGGCGCGTGGACGCACATGGCCACCGCGGGCAACTGTCACTACGTCGCCGAAAACGACCAGGAGGCGCTCGACTGGGTCATGGACCTGGTGAGCTACCTGCCGGCGAATAGTCGGGAGAAGGTGGACACGAAGGCGTCGATAAGCAATGAGCCCAAAGAAGCGCTGGACACCATCATCCCCGACTCCCCCAATACCCCCTACGACGTGCGCGAGGTCATCGCCGAGCTTGCCGACGACGGCGAGTACCTCGAGATCATGGAGCAGCGCGCCGAGAACGTCGTCACCGCGTTCGGGCACATTGACGACCAGGTCGTCGGCTTTGTGGCGAACCAGCCGCAGGTGTTCGCCGGCTGCCTGGACATCGACTCTTCTGAGAAGGCCGCCCGCTTCGTGCGCACGTGCGACGCCTTCAACATCCCGATTGTCATGCTGGTGGACGTGCCCGGGTTTTTGCCCGGCGCGGGCCAGGAGTACGGCGGCATCCTGCGCCGCGGCGCGAAGCTGCTCTACGCCTACGGCGAGGCGACCGTGCCGAAGATCACCGTGACCATGCGCAAGGCCTACGGCGGCGCGTACTGCGTCATGGGCTCGAAGGGCCTGGGCGCGGACGTGAACCTCGCGTGGCCGACCGCGCAGATCGCGGTGATGGGCGCGGCCGGCGCCGTCGGGTTTATCAACCGCAAGGAGATCAAGGCCGCCCGCGAGTCCGGGATGGACGAGCAGGCGCTGAACGAGCTGATCGCCAGCTTCGAGCGCGAGTACGAGGACACCATCTTGAACCCCTACAACGCCGCCGAGCGCGGACTCATCGACGCGGTGATCCTGCCCTCGGAAACCCGCGACGCGATCGCCGCCAACCTGCGTCTCTACCGCGACAAGACTGTCGCCCGCCCCGCCCGCAAGCACGGCAACATGCCGCTGTAAACCTCTCACCAGCCTAAAAGGACGATTCATGACGATTAATCCCATTGCCGCGCTCAATTCCGCCCGCCCCGCACTGATCTTCCAGGGCCAGGGAAGCCCCTGGCAGCGCGCCCTGCATGACGCCGCCTCGCCCACCGCGCGCGTCACGCTGCGCTCGCTTCTCGACGCTGCACTTTCCCTCACCGGCCCCGTCGCCCGCCCGCTGGCCTCTGCGGTGCCGGGCACGGTCGACCGACTCGGCGCGATCTTGAACGCCGACGAAGAGGTCGCGCCACTGCCCATGGACGCGCACCCGGCGGTCTCGGTGCCCGGCATCGTGCTCGCCCAGCTCGCGGCGGTGCAGCACCTGCGTGACCTCGGCCTGGAAGTCGAAAACGTCGATCTCGCCGGCCATTCCCAGGGCGCGCTCGGCGTGGCCGCGGTGAAGCACCCGGAGCACGCGCTCGCCTTCGCGCTCATTCTCGGCGCTGCCGCTTCAACTGCCTACGGCGCGCGCGATACGGCCCCGCGGATGCTCAGCGTGCGCGGCATCCCGGTCCCGGCTCTTTCCGACCTGCTCGCCGAGCACGGCGCGGAGACGCTCCTGTCCGTGGTCAACGGCCCGCGCCACGCAGTCCTCGCCGGCGAGCCCGCCGAGCTGGCGCAAATCCGCGAGGCCATCGAGAAGCATGCGGAGGCCTTCAACGCCAAGCTGGAAGCAGCCGAGTTCGGCGGCTCCGAGCTCACCCCCATCTTCGACGAGCTGCCGGTTGCCTACCCCTTCCACCACGCAAGCGAGGCCAACACCCGCGCCGTCGACCTGGCCGCCGAGTGGGCAAAGCAGTGCGGCCTGGATCTAGGCGAGGACTCCCCGCGCGCGCTCGCACAGGCCATCCTGGTCGACTGCCACGACTGGCCTGCCTCCGTGCGCGGCCTGCTCGACGGCGGGGCGACGCACGTTGTCTCGCTCGATGCAGCGCTCACCGGGATTACGTCGAAGCTCGTCGCCGGTGCCGGCGTACCCGTGATCACCGCCGATAACGCGCGTGCCCGCGACGCACTTGCCACCCCGGGCACCGAGATCCCCGAGGCGGTCTCCTACGAGAAGTTCGCCCCGCGCCTGGTGCGCCTGCCGGACGGCAAGGTCTACACCCAGACCCGCTTCTCGCAGGTCACCGGTCTGTCCCCCATCATCCTGGGCGGCATGACGCCCACCTCGGCGGACGGCGAGATCGTCGCCGCCGCTGCCAACGCCGGCTACTGGACCGAGCTGGCCGGCGGCGGCATGTACTCCGAGGAGGTGTTCAACGAGCACCGCGACACGCTCGCCGCACACCTCGCCCCGGGTCGCACGGCCCAGTTCAACACCATGTTCTTCGACCGCTTCCTGTGGAACATGCACTTCGGCCAGACCCGCATGGTGCCCAAGGCTCGTGCCGCCGGCGCCCCGTTTAACGGCGTGTGCATCTCCGCGGGCATCCCCGAGGTCGACGAGGCCACCGAGATCATCGACGGCTTGCGCGCCGACGGCTTCCCCTACATCGCGTTCAAGCCGGGCACCCCGACCCAGGTCCGCGACGCGGTCGCGATCGCTGCGGCCAACCCTGATGTGCCGGTGATCCTCATGGTCGAGGACGGCCACGCCGGCGGCCACCACTCCTGGGTGGACCTGGACGACATGCTGGTGGACACCTACGCGCAGGTCCGCGAGCACGACAACGCGATCCTTACCGTCGGAGGTGGGGTGTACTCGCCGGAGCGCGCCGCGGAGCTGCTCACCGGCGCGTGGGCGCAGCGCTTCGACATGCCGCACATGCCTGTCGACGCCGTCTTCTTGGGCACCGTCGCGATGGCCACCAAGGAGGCAAAAGCCACCGATTCGGTGAAAGACCTGCTGGTCAACACGAAGGGGCTCAGTCCCGCGGACAACGGTGGTTGGGTGTCGCGTGGTTCGGGGCGCAACGGCGTGGCGTCGTCGCAAAGCCACTTGCTCGCCGACATCCACGACCTGGACAACTCTTTTGCCAAGGCCTCCCGCCTGATCACCAACATGCCGGCCGAGGAGTACCAGAAGCGCCGCGAGGAGATCATCGCCGCACTGGCTAAGACCTCCAAGCCGTTTTTCGGCGACATCGAGGACATGACCTACGCCGAGTGGGTTGAGCGCTTCATCGAGCTGGCGCACCCGTTCATCGACGCCTCGTGGGACGCCCGTTTTACCTCCACGCTGCGCCGCATCGAGGCGCGCCTTGCGCCGCAGGACAGCGGCGAGATTGTCAGCCAGTTCGCCGACGGCCCGCAGGACCCGCACGAGGCGCTCGCCCGCCTTATCGAGGCCTACCCGCAGGCCTGCGAGATCCGCGTCTCCCCGCGTGATGCCGCCTGGTGGATCTCGCTGCACTACGCATATCCCAAGCCCATGCCGTGGGTCCCGGCGATCGACGGCGACTTGAAGATGTGGTTTGGCAAGGACACGCTCTGGCAGGCGCAAGACCCGCGCTATACCGCCGACGAGGTCCGCATCATCCCCGGCCCCGTCGCAGTCGCCGGCATTACCCGCAAGAACGAGCCGGTCGCAGAGCTGCTCGGCCGCTTCGAGGCCGCCACGACGCAGGCGCTTCTCGACGCCGACGTCACCCCCACCGACCGCTTCGCCCGCCTCGCTGACGCCGTGAGCGTCGAGGACTACCTGCGCGCGGCCCCGACCTTGTTCTGGCACGGGCACCTCATGGACAACCCGGCCTACACCATGGACGATGCGAGCTTCGAGATCGTCCACGACTTCTACGGCTCCGACGCCTCCGATGGGGACAACGGGCTGGCCATCCGCATCCACACCGACTCCTACTGGGACGACCTGCCGGAAGACCAGCGCCCCTTCTACGTGCGCGACGTGACCATCCCGATCAACCTGCCCGAGGGCGTGCACACCGGTGCCTCGCCGGTCGTCGACGACGCGCGCCTGCCGAAGGCCGTCTTCGACTTGCTCGCGGGCCTGGCCGGCGTGGGCTCGGTTTCTGAGGCTGGCGATGCGATCACCGAGCTGCCGTCGATTATCGCGGGTTCTGCGGATACGGCGCACCCCTTCGGGCTTGCGCGCACCAGCTTCCACTTCCCCGCCTCCCTGCTTCAGGCGCACACCGCGGTCACCGGTGCCGCCCTGGGCACCGACGTGCCCAATGGCACGCCCGACGCGCTGGTCGGCCCGTGCTGGCCGGCGATCTACACCGCGCTCGGCTCCGCCACCCTGCAAGACGGCTACCCAGTCATCGAGGGCCTGCTCAACGCCGTCCACCTCGACCACCTCATCGCGCTTGCACCAGGCACGGACCTGCACGCGCTTGCCGACGGCCGCGAGCTTTCCGTCACCTCCTGGTGCAGCGGCATCGAGGAATCGGTCTCCGGGCGCATCGTCACGGTCGAGCTGCTGATTGAGGACGGTGAGCGCGACGCGGTCAAGCAAATGCACCGCTTTGCCATCCGCGGCCGGGCGACGACCTCTACCCCGCCGAGTGTCGCACCCGAGTTCGGCGGCGTCGAGGCCGCAATCGAGGCGACCCCGCGCTCGTATGTCGACCGCGCAACAGTGACGGCTCCTGCCGACATGACGCCTTTCGCCCTGGTCTCGGGCGACTACAACCCGATCCACTCCTCCTACAACGCCTCCGGGCTCGTCGGCTTAAGCGCGCCACTGGTGCACGGCATGTGGCTGTCTGCCACCGCACAGCACCTCGCCGGACGCCACGGGCGCGTGACCGGCTGGACCTACTCCATGTACGGCATGGTGCAGCTGAACGACGAGGTGGAGCTGACCGTCGAGCGCGTCGGCCGCGCCGGCATCCAGCCCGCGCTCGAGGTGACCTGCCGCATCGGCGGCGAGGTCGTCTCCCGCGGCCAGGCGCTGCTCGCGCAGCCGGCGACCGCCTACCTCCTGTCTCTTATACACATCTGACGCTGCCGACGAGCGA
>OJLY01001116.1_pt1 | contig 12195 bp, 14 predicted proteins | sample 1597031 | NCBI WGS metagenome assembly OJLY01 (sample SAMEA3904673, study PRJEB24821) | metagenome | biome: Builtin; feature: hospital; material: surface | place: USA | collected 2013-06-03
TAAGAATTTCATCAAAAACTTGACACATTAATAAATTATGTGAGAATATTTAGGTATAATTTTTAATGGGGTGAAATTATGACAGAAAGAAAAGTTCCTAATTTTTTGATCGAATCAAATACAGGAAGTAATATAAAAAACATCGTTGGAATAGTAAGTGGTAAAGGCGGGGTAGGAAAAAGCCTTGTCACATGTCTATTGGCAAACGAAATGGCAAAAAAAGGATATAAAGTTGGTATCATGGATGGTGATATTACAGGACCATCTATTCCGAAATATTTTGGATTAACTGAAAAGGCGACAGCTGACGCTGAGGGTCACATCAACCCAGTTACTACATCTAATGGAATCAAAGTTATCTCAATGAATTTGATGCTTCCAAAAGACGATGATGCAGTAATTTGGAGAGGACCTGTAATCGCGGGCGTTGTTAAACAATTTTATCAAGATGTAAATTGGGGAGATTTAGATTATTTGTTTGTGGATATGCCACCAGGAACTGGTGATGTTCCATTGACAGTATTTCAATCAATTCCGATCAAAGGAATTGTTGTAGCGATGTCTCCATCAGGACTTGTCGAAATAATTGTAAAAAAAGCATTGCACATGGCAAAAATGATGGGCAAAAAAGTCATAGGATTGGTTGAAAATATGAGCTACTTGGAATGCCCTGACTGCGGAAAACACATCGAAGTTTTCGGAACAAGCACTGTTGATAAAATTGCACAAGAAGAAAATATCGATACAGTTTGCAAACTTCCAATTAATCCAGAGATTTCAAAATTAACTGAAACTGGAAAGATAAGTGAAGTCGAAACAAATTTTTTGGAAAATATTACAGAAAAAATAGAAACTTTATAAAACTTATAAAACTAGCTCGTTTGGGCTAGTTTTTTTCATAAATGACGGAAATATCATAAATGCAACCGGTAGTTGCGTAATTTCAAATCAAAGTTTGTAGCAATCAACTGCAAGATTTCATAAAATTAAATTAACAAAAATTCAAGGAGGTTTGAAATGATATTAAGTGACAAGATAATTCTTCTTAGAAAAAAGAATAATCTAACACAAGAAGAATTGGCAGAAAAATTAGGCGTTAGCAGACAATCTGTATCGAAATGGGAAATGGGAAACTCAATTCCAGATATTAATAAGATTATTCAATTGAGTGATGTTTTTGGAGTAAAAACAGACTATTTATTAAAAGATGAAATAGATAATATTGAATATTCTGATGATACTGTCGAAGAGTTGGAGGCTAAGAAGACAATCAGTGTAGAAGATGCTAATGATTTTATGAGTGCATATGAAGAATATTCAAATAACATTGCTGAGAGCATAAGCTTATTCATAATATCTCCTGTTGCAGTTTTGGTATCTCAAATCATAGCGTTAACAACAAATGTTAAGAGCGAGGATTTTTTCGTCATAGGAGGAATTGTTGTATTATTTCTTATAATTGCTTTTGGTGTATATAAATTGATAGTGAAGGCGAATTTAATTGAAAAATATGACTTTATTTCAAAAGAATCATTTTAATTTATCATATGGCGTAAAAGGATTAGTTGAAAAGAAAAAGGAAGAAAGAGAACAAAAAGATAATAAAGCAATAGCCGCTGCGATAATAATGTATATATTATGTGTGATTCCTGTCATACTTGTATCTATATCAGAAAGCGAAGTATTGCAATTATCGTCTGTAATATTGTTGTTAATTATTGTATCAGTAGCTACTAATATTTTAATCAAAAAGCTTTCTGTGATATCAAGTTATAACATGTTACTTCAAGTAGAAGATTACACTATGAAAAATAAAAAATTGAGAGAAAAGATGAGCGGATATGTTACAGCTTATTGGCTAATAATCACAGCAGTATACCTTGCAGTTAGTTTGTATACGAACAGATGGGAAATCACTTGGGTGATTTTTGCAGCAGGAGCGGTTTTATTTGCGGCATTTTATTTCATCTTAAAATCTCATTTCAACAATAAAATGAAATAACATAAAAAAACATTCTCTAATATTGAGCAAAACTCAAAATAGAGAATGTTTTTATTTTTATAAATCGCTAACTGTAGTATCGTCGACTTCTTCTTTTTTCACTGTGTTTTCATCTATTTCAGATTTCTTTTCATCTTCAAGATTAAGAATTTCCATGAATTCTTCTCCAGTGATAGTTTCTTTTTCTAGCAAGAATTTTGAAATTTCGTGAAGTTTATCGATGTTTTCAGTTAAAATATTTCTAGCTTTTTCGTGAGCAGCTTTTATTATAGATTCTACTTTATTATCTATTTGACCTGCTTTATGATCACTTGCAGCTAAAGTATTGCCACCGCCAAGATATTTTGAGTTTGTAGTTTCCAAACTCATCATGTCGAATTCGTCAGTCATACCGTACTGAGTGACCATCGCACGAGCAATTTTTGTAGCTTTTTCTATATCATTTGAAGCTCCAGTAGTTCTTGTGTTAAACACAACTTCTTCTGCACTTCTTCCTCCTGTTAATGTAACTATCATGTTAAATAGTTCTTCTTTGTTCATGAGGAATTTTTCTTCTTGATCTACTTGCATTGTGTAGCCCAACGCACCGCTTGTTCTAGGAATAATTGTAATCTTAGTAACTGGGGCGGAATGTGATTGCATTGCAGCAACTAATGCGTGTCCAACTTCGTGATAAGCTATAAGTTCTTTTTCTTTTGGAGTTATAACTGTGCCTTTTCTTTGTTGACCAGCTATTACAACTTCAACAGATTCTATCAAATCTTCTTGTGTTACGATATTTCTTCCCATTCTAACAGCTCTTAGTGCAGCTTCATTGACTATATTTGCCAATTGAGCACCACTTGTACCTGCTGTCATCAAAGCAACAGCTTTGTAATCCAAATCTTTTTCGATTTTGATTTTACGCGCGTGAACTTTAAGAATATCGATACGTCCTTGTAAATCTGGAAGTTCAACAGGAATTTGTCTGTCAAATCTACCAGGTCTAGTAAGTGCTGGGTCTAAAATTTCAGGTCTATTAGTAGCAGCGAGTATAACAACTCCTGAATTCCCACTGAAACCGTCCATTTCATTTAATAATTGGTTAAGAGTTTGTTCTCTTTCGTCGTTACCAGAAATTCCTGCAGTATCACGTCTCTTACCGATAGCATCGATTTCGTCGATGAATACAATACAAGGAGCTTTTTCTGCTGCTTGTTTGAACAAATCACGAACTTTACTAGCTCCTAATCCGACAAACATTTCAACGAATTCTGAACCACTCATTGAAAAGAATGGAACTTTTGCCTCACCAGCAACAGCTTGTGCAAGCAAAGTCTTACCAGTTCCAGGAGGGCCCACTAATAAAACACCCTTTGGCAAAACAGCGCCGATTTCGTTGTATCTTTTTGGATCGTGCAAGAAGTCGACAACTTCCAACAAAGCATCCTTAGCTTCTTCTTGACCAGCAACATCTGTAAATTTCTTGCCAGTTTGACTTTCAACGTAAATTTTTGCGTTGCTCTTACCAAATTGTAATGCATTGCCTCCCATTTTCTTAGTAGCTTGGCTCATTGCTAGTTGCAAGAACCCAAATATTATTATAAATGGCAAGACAAATTGTAAGAAAATTGATAACAGTGGTGCATATTTACTAGGAATGTCGCTTGAAAATTGGACTTTACTTTCCAATAAACGATCGACTAATTTTTCGTCTCTAATCAAACCCGCTTTGTAAATGACGTTGTTTTTATCTTTTGCTTTGAAATTGATATTAGTGTCTAATATTTTTACCTCTTTAACTTCTCCTTTATCGAGCATTTCGATAAATTTATTGTAAGGTACTTCTTCTTCTTTTGTTTTTGAAAAAGTAGGGAAAAGCAAGCCGGCAACCACAGCATAAAGAACTATAGCTAAAAGATAATAAATTATTATCTTCTTCTTATTTTGCTTGTTTTCTTTCATATTTTGCCACTACATTAATTCAACATTTAATTTTTCGTTTAATAAATTCAAACTTTTGATAATACTATTGTATTCTTCGTTAGTTAATTTAATTTGTTTTTTATATTTTTCAGAAATTTCTTCAACGATATTGTTGATGATTTTCTTTCCTTTTTCTGTCAAACGAACAGTAACAATTCTTTCGTCTTTTTCAGATCTTTTTCTTGAAACATATCCTTCTTTTTCTAGTGCTTTACACAAGTTAGAGATGTTTCCACCAGCCATACCAACTAAAACTCCGATATCACCTATAGTCAAATCATCATTTTTGCCTAATTCAAATAAAGTTTTAACTTTCATAATAGTTAATCCGTATTTATCTGAAATTGGTGCCAATAAAGCGTCTGTTTTACGATAAGTTTCTCTCAACAATTGAGATAATTCTGTGTTAATTAAATTGTAATCCATATTTTCCTCCATTTAATTTTTAAAATATTATGTGTTTTGATATAATAAAATACACATAAGTGGTTATCCACTAATTACAGTATATATGTTAATTATATAGAAATTATGGAGATAAATGTAAAATATGGAAAATTTTAATAAAAAAGACTATAAAAAATTGTGGGTGAATTTTGAATCTAGTACACAAGCTATGGATTTACTCGTAATTTTGAATAATATAGAAATTTTTGAAATATCTTTAATCACAATAGAATCTGATGTAAATAATAACGTTCTAGATTTGATGGATAATTTGGATTGGGATGTAGAAGTTGTATTTTTGAAAGATTTTATGAGTGAAAATGATGTCGTATTATCAAGATTTTTAGGTGATTTTAAAAATATTGATTTGCTGAATTTCTCTAACATGAAATATTTGTCAGAATTTTTTACGGAAAACACTGAGGCACTTGAATCATTAGATGATATTTTCATGTACGATAAATATGTCAAATCAGACAACAGCGATTTGAATGTATTAAATGGTAAAAGTGTGTTTATGATTACGAATGACACATTTAACAAAAATGATTATACTGATATTTTGAATGAAATGTTTGATGAATCATCAGAAAAACTAATTGAAGATTTGTTCTTGTTGTACGCATACTCCAAAAAAGATCATTTTATTTATGCACAAACAAATTTAAAAATTGATGAAGAAAATAATTTGATTGAAGGAGAGGGAATTGAAACGTATATTTCAGTTACATATAATATCGATAGATTTAGAGAATTTTTAGAAAGCGTGATTATTTAATGAAAACAAAGTTTAAAATAGGCTCTTCTATGTCGCTTTTCTTAGGAAGTTTATCCATCGGAGTATTTTCAGGTGGACTGGCTGTCTTTTACAGATATTTGTTAAGTAAATTAGAAGTGGTTAGAAATGCCGTTTATTCTAACAACAGCTTTCCAAGAGCTATTTTAATTATCGCAGTATCGTTTGCTCTTGGAATTGTGGTTAGCAAATTACTTAAATGGGCTCCACTTTCTGGTGGTAGTGGTATTCCGCAAGTTCAAGGAGAACTTATCGGAGCTTTTAACCAAAATAGTTTCAGAGTTACTGTTTCCAAAATTGTAGGAGGAGCAATTGCCTCATTAGTGGGACTTTCTTTGGGAAGAGAAGGCCCTTCAATTCAATTGGGAGCTAGTAGTGCTAAGTGGCTATCAGAAAAATTTGGGAAAAGCAAAACGGATGAGAAATTGTATTTAACTGCAGGAGCTGCGGCAGGTCTTTCAGCTGCTTTTTCAGCACCAATTTCAGGTCTTGTTTTCATATTGGAAGAACTTCACAAATCTTTTTCAAAAAAAGTAGTTGCAATAAGTTTTGCAGCAGCGGTTATTGCAGATGTTATTGCAGTTTGGGTTTTCAAAATCAAACCAGTGTTTTCGTTTGGAATGACCTATGCACTGCCAACAAAATATTATTTATTGATTATTCCGATGATTATACTTTGCTGCGCCGTTGGGAAACTATTTAATTATTCAATCACGTTTTTCCAAGATGTATTTGCGAAGATTAAGCTTGAACAAGATTTGAAGATAGCAATATTTTTTGCGTTTGTATCTGTAGTTGGATTATTCTACAAAGATATTTTAGGTGGCGGACATTCATTTATAGAAAACATGGCATCACACAATTACAATTCATTTTTGGTTTTAATAATACTTTTGTTATTCAAAATGTTTATGACATCAACATCTTATGCAACTGGAACTCAAGGCGGAATTTTCTTGCCAGTTTTGGTTCTAGGTGGAATTACAGGATTATTTTATTTTAATTTAATGAGTGCTTTCGGCGTTGTGCAAGATGTTTATTTGTCAAATTTTGTTGTGCTTTCTATGGTTTGTGTTTTAACAGCTGTTGTTAGAAGCCCTCTTTTGAGTGTTGTGTTGGTACTGGAATTAAATGGAAATATGACTCATTTATTGGGGTTGGCATTTTGTTCAATCATGGCATATTTTATATGCATGGCATTAAATTTCGAACCAATTTACGATATTTTATTGAAGAGAATGTTGAACAAAAGGGTTGTCGGTAAAGGCGTTAATGACAAATTCACTATGTTTGATATTAAACTTGGATATGAAAATTGTGTTTCCAATAAAAAAATCAAAGATATTGATTTTCCAAAAGATGCTTTAATTGCAGAAGTGGATTCAAATGGCGAAAAATACGTTCCAAATGGAGATAGTGTACTGAAAACAGGAGATATCGTCACTGTTTTAGTAAAAGATGAACAACTATACGATACCAGAATGAAAGTTCTTGAAGTTTTTGGAGAAAAAAATGAATAAAATAAAGGAAAACTTAAACTATATTCTTCTAGCAATAGTTGCTCTTTTAGTATGCATCTTGATAGTAATGATGTTTTCTAAGAAAAATGTGTACAATATTAATACTGGAAATACCACTGTGTTGAAGAAAAATTACGTTATAACACATTACGACAACAAGATTTTCATGTACAAAAATGACAATCTGAGAATGAAGAAAGATTACGACGACAAAAATCCATTTTATTTCGATGGTAAATTTCTTTATTTGATTGATAAAAAGGATTTATTGCAATATAATACAAAAGGAAAGATGAATTCAAAGTTATCTTTTAAATCGAACATAGATTATATTTATGCGAACAAAGACCATATTATTGTCGATACAGCAAATGAATTTTCAATTGTTAATAACATGAAAATACTGGAAAGTTTTAATATCAAAGATGAGGTATCTAGTTTGATAGCTTCAAATGGATCCAACTATTCTTTCAATACGATTGGAAAACGTGACGGAAGAATTTTTTCTAAGATTTACATGTACGACGATAAGGGACTTTTTTACAAGAATATTTTTATAGACAAGCCGGTTTTTAGAATGAAATATGTTGAAGATAAACTAATTGTCGTGTTTGATGGATATATTAAAGTTTTTGACAAGGCTAAGATTATAAATTCAAAATCATTTGACGGAACAAAAGATGTGGGAATCTCAGATAAAAACATTTATGTAATGACTAAAACAGGTGAGCTTTTGATTTACGATAATGATTTGAATTTAGTAAGTAAAACTAAGGTAGATGATTCTCTTAAAATTTACTCAAATGATAAAAACTGCATATTATATAATCAAAACGGGTATTTTATGTTTGAGGACTCCAAGTTAGTGGAATATAAAGCATCGGATCTTAAATCAATAACAGGAGAAGATGATTTTTATTTAGTATTTAATAACAGAATAGAAAGGATAAGATAATTATGGAAATTGTAGATGCAAGAGGACAAGTGTGTCCAAGACCAATTATTATGACAAAAAATGTTTTTGATGAATTAGAAGAAGGTACTGTTAAAACACAAGTTGATGACATGTACTGCGTTGAAAATCTTCAAAAATACGCTAATGGTCAAGGCTTCGAATTCAGCTATGTAGAAACTGATTATGGTTTTGAAACAACTATTGTAAAAGAAAAAGGAGCAGTTAAAAAGGTTGAGGAATCTAATGGTAATTTAGTATTGGCTTTTTCAAGCGACAAAATGGGTGATGGAGATGAAAAATTAGGTAAATCACTTATTAAATCCTACATTTATTCTGTAGCAGAAGCTGACGAAGTTCCAAGTACACTTTTGTTTTTCAATTACGGAATCCACTTAACTACAGAAGGATCAGAAGTTATTGATGATTTAAAGAGAATCGAAGAAAAGGGTGCAAAGATTATGACTTGCGGAGCTTGCTTAGACTTCTACGACAGAAAAGAAAAACTTTTGATAGGCGAAGTTACTAACATGTATGTAATTTACGATACTTTATCAAAAGCAGACAGAAATGTAATTATAAGATAATGGAAAAAATATTACTAACTTTTACATCAGTTAATTTTACAATGATGACAGAAAGTAAACTTGTGAGTATGGGATACGATATTAAAACTATCCCTACTCCAAGGGAAATTTCTGAAAGTTGTGGATTAGCTATTATGTTGGATCCAGATAAAAAAGATGAGATGATTGCATTGAAAAAAGAACTTCCAATCGCTAAGATATGGTCGTATCTTAAAGTAGATGGAGTAATTTTTGTAAATGAGGTAAAAGAATAATTCATGTTATTTAATATTGAAAAATTCAACCAAATATTTTATAATTCTGCTGGTCAACTAAATTTGTTGGCCAAGATTTTATTATCCCTGCTAATTATCGTGCTTACGCAAATTGTCGTAAGCATTTTAACTAAAAGCTTCGATAAATTATTAATGAAAAAGGGAAAATCTATTGAAGGCAGACAAATCACAGTTACTAAATTGTTGAACAATACCATCAAATATATAATTTATTTTTTCTGTGTAGTCCATGTACTAGATTTGTTTGGAGTAAAAACAAATAAAATACTGGCTACTGCTGGAATTGGTGGGGTTGCTATTGGTTTTGGGGCACAATTTATAATAAGAGATGTAATCAGTGGACTTGCGTTGATTCTTGAAAATCAATTCAAAGTCACTGACCATGTGATTATAAATGGAATTGAAGGTAACGTTCAAGAATTGGGACTTAGAGTTACAAAAATAAGAGGATTTGACGGAGCAATTCATATGATCAGTAATGGCCAAATCAACACGGTGACTAATTTATCCAAAGAAAACCAAAGAATTGAAGTTAAAATGGAAGTTCCAATCAAGTACAGTTTGGATCAATATACTGAAATCATAGATGAAATTTCTAATGAATTGGTAGATGAGTATTCAGATATTGTAAAAAAACCAGAACTAATAGGCGTTACAAAAATGGACAAAAACTCCATGACTATTACGATTTGGGGTAGTTGTAAACCAGAATCTCAATACTTGTATCAAAGAGAAATTATCAAAAAATTCATAGAAAAAGCCAAATCAAAATCAATGGATTTGAATTGTTATTTTGTAGCAGGTGATGAAGATGAAATATAAAGTAAATGATATTGTAACACTAAAAAAAGGTCACCCATGTGGTGAAAACAAATGGGAGATTTTAAGAACTGGAGCAGATATTAAATTAAAATGCTTGGGTTGCGATAAAATAGTGTGGCTTACCAGATTGGAATTCAACAAGAGAATCAGAAAAATTCAAGATAAAAACGGCAAATTTGTATCCATAGTTCATTACGAACCAGAAGATGGCGAATAAAAAACGATAGGAGAATTATGAATTACGTTGTAATACCAGCGTACAAACCAGATGAAAAACTCACAAAATTGGTGGAAAATTTAAACAACAACCACCTCAATATAATTGTGGTTAAAGACGGTCCGTGCGAATATGATTTTTCAAAACTTAATAATATAGTTCTTCTTGAGCATCAAACGAATATGGGAAAAGGGGCTGCACTTAAAACTGCATTCAAATATTTGAAAGCACAACAAGCGTCAGGGACTGTGGTTACAAGTGATGCAGATGGACAACACTTGGTTGAAGATATTCTGAAATTAATAGATTACTCTGAGAAAAACAAGGATAAGTTGATACTGGGAGTTAGAGATTTGAAAAGAGGAATCCCTCTTAAATCTTTGCTTGGCAATACAATCACAAGATTTGTATTTTATTCTAGTTCATCGAAATACATCAAGGACACGCAAACGGGACTCAGAGCTTTTAATACATCTCAACTTGATAAAATGATAAGAATCGAAGGAGAAAGATACGAATACGAAATGAATATGCTTTACGAATTCGATTCTGAAAGCATAATGCAAGTTCCTATCGAAACTATTTATATAGAAAATAATGAAACAAGTCATTTTAATGCACTAAAAGATTCAGTCAAAATCTACAAAAGCATACTGAAATTTTCAGCGTCAAGTTATTTGAGTTTTTTGGTGGATTATTTTACTTTTTTATTGTTAGTTTACAAATTAGACGTACAAAGTTTGGTGCTGTCCAATATAATTGCAAGGGCAGTGTCAAGCACGTTTAACTTTTATGTGAATAACAAATACGTATTCAAAAACAAAGATAAAATCTTAAAAAAATACATCAAATACGTGACGTTAGTAGTGTTCATACTAGCTTTGAATACTATTGTGTTGAAAATTTTGTCAGGTTTAGGAATTAAAGTTTTTGTGGCAAAAATTATAACTGAAGCTTTGATGTTCATAGTAAGCTACAACATTCAAAAAAGAATAATATTCAAATAGCACTTTTAATAGAAAAAATTATAGAATTTTTAATAGAAGTGCTTTTTTAGTGCAAATCTTTAAAATTTTGTAGATTTTTGTGCATTAGGTTTGTGGTATAATAATTTTGAAAGGAGTTTATTATGAAAAAAATTGGATATTTGTTATTTGCGATTATCATTTCACTATTAATGGTAAGTTGTGCGCAAAGTGACAAATCAAGAGTCTCTGATGAACTTAACTTAAAATTAGTTAAAGCAAATCAAATCATGAAATACGATGATCATGGAGCGATGGGAGATGGGACAAGATTTATGACGTTTGAATTTGACAGCAACGATACATTGAATCAGATAAAATCGGATAGTAACTGGAAGAAATTTCCATTGGATAAAACAACGAAAACTTTGATGTATGGAGATGAAAAAACATCATCTTATGTGAAGGATAATAATTCCAGATCGCTTTTTCCAGAAATTTCGGAAGGTTATTATATGTTGATTGACAGACAAGAAGACAAGAGTCAAAATATTTTAAAACGTTCATCTTTAAATTTTACACTTGCAGTTTATGATACAAAAACTAATACTTTGTTTTTTGCAGAAATTGATACTTAAAATTGAACATATAATAAAAAATAGCAAACCTACTTAGGGCTACTATAAGAGAGTGATAAAATTGATTGTACAAATAGGAATTGACAGGATTGATGAGATAGTGGAATTTGAAAATTTGTGTTTTTCATCTGATGCTTGGTCAAGAGAACAAATAATTGATGTTTTAAATGACAAAAGAACGATTTACCTTTGTTATGAAGAAAATGGAAAAATAATTGGATTAATATGCTTTTACAATTGGCGTTCTGAGAAAGATTTTCTTAAAATATTTAGCATTGCAACTCATCCTGAACACAGAAATCAAGGAATAGCACATGAATTGTTAAAAGAATCAATTAAAATAGCTTCAAGCAATGAGCTCAAAAGAATAAAAGCTGAGACTAGAAAATCTAATTTTAAAATGCAAAAAGTTTTTGAAGATATGAACTTTAAAAAAACGGATATTGTTGAAAATTATTACGAAGAACCTGATGAATATGCTTTAATTTATGAATTTCATTTATAAAGAATAAAAGATTTACATCTTTACGTGTAAATAAAAAAATAGCAAACCAACAGTTTACAATCCTCATACAAATGGTTTGCTATTTTTATTTTATTTCAGTAGTTTTTCGAATGCGATTCTCTCGTCTGTTTTTCTTATATAAACTATCCCACATTTTTGAAATCCGTTTTTCTCAATAAATCTTAGCATGGATTTGTTGTCTTTGTGAGTGTCCACTCTAATTGAATCGTAGTTTAGTTCTTTTAATTTATTTTCAAAAAAATCCAACAGATTTTTGGCTACATTTTGCGATTTGTAGTCTGGATTTACTGCGATTCTATGAATTACTCCGTATTTTCCATCAGATAGCCGTTTTCCATTGATGTTTTTATAATCTGCATCTCCATCTAAGACCAACACAGCCATTCCTACAACTTTTCCTTTAATCTCTGCTACGTATAATCTATTTTCTTTCAAATCAGCCAAGAACACATCCTGTCTCTTATACACATCTGACGCTGCCGA
>OJLY01001120.1_pt1 | contig 12163 bp, 5 predicted proteins | sample 1597031 | NCBI WGS metagenome assembly OJLY01 (sample SAMEA3904673, study PRJEB24821) | metagenome | biome: Builtin; feature: hospital; material: surface | place: USA | collected 2013-06-03
GCCGAGTTGCGAAGCAACTTCGGCTTGAATGAGTTGTTAGGCAGTGAGTGGCCGCGAAGGTTGGATGGTGCAACCATGCTCCCCAGCACTGCCTCCTGGACCGAGTGTGCCACAGCTTGCGGGATGGAGCTTGCCCAGCGATGCAGCGGCGCGTGATGCCGCCGAAGCCAACTGCAACGAGCGCAGCGCGGGAACGGCGTACCAAGGCGAAGCACCGAACTTACCGCAACCCGCAACGGTGATGACTGCTGTCCGGAGCCAACCGCATGCCCGCCTGCGAAATCACCGAAGCGGCAACCACCAACGCATTTGCTCCACCGCTGCCTAACACCAGAGTTAAGCCGCGCCGCGAAGCGGCGTCGGCTTGGACGAATTGTTAGGCGCTAGGCCCGTTATCTACAAGCTTGACCGCCGCTAGCACAGATTGGCCATGCCTCGCGATGACGATGACCGCAGCGAGGCTGAAAAGCGAAAAGACTAGTGCAACCCAAAGCGACATGTGCCACAGAAGTGCGCTGAAGCTAACGAAGAGTGTAATCAGCCCAGCGATAGCTAGCCCGGTAGCTACCCCAATGCTTCCCACTTTCCGAAAGTGAGCATAGGAGTCTGGCCCATACAGCAAGTATGGCTGTACGTACTGCCAGACAACTATCCAGATCGGGATGCCCAGAGCAGCTGCAGCAAACGAGACATGCAGTGCAACGGAGGTCAGCTTGACCTGAAGAAGAACCAGGACAATCGCGGCGGAGAAGCTGCCACCGCCAATGGCCGCACTCCGCATCTGACCTAAGTAGCTTTCTGAAATGCGGCGCGTGACAGGCGCTAGCGTCGTTTCGAAGTTCGTACTCACCGCACACTTTCCTCCTAGCGCCTAACGTCTGAATTAAGCCGCGCCGCGAAGCGGCGTCGGCTTGAATGAACTGTTAGGCAGATGCGCTCGCAACCCCGACGCCTCTGCCGAAGAGCTAGCATGCCACAGCTGAGCGGACTTGGAGCTTGCCCTCAGCTTGACCCAAGCCATTGGCGGCGCTAGATTTGCTGCAGGTGCTGAACACACCTTCGTAGGCGGAAGCCACTCCCGTTAGCCAAGTGGCTTTTTTGTGCCCCGCCTTTTTCTATGGCCGGGTGGCGCGCAGCTATGCAATACCCGAAAGGGGAAAACTGCGGGCGGCCCTACGACCGTGTTCAAGCACCCGGCCGCCTCTCTGAACAGGAGGCGAAATAGAACGAATCGTAGGAGTACACCGTGACTGCCAAGAAGACCCCGTCACCGAAGCCTCGCTATCTTACGATTGGCTACCAGGTTTACGAAAGCCGACACAAAGATCGGGAATGCCGCTACCGACCACGACAAGTGCCGTTCCTAAGGTTGAGTGGCGATTGGCTATCCGCAGCTGGCTTCGCGGTTGGTCAGAAAGCGCGAATACAAGTGACCGACCAAGGCATTGTGATCTTGCCTGAAGGCTGAGCTAGATAAGCTGCGGGCAAAGACTGTACATGCCCGCGGCATTTTGCTTTTTGATGCCTAACGCCTGAACTAAGCCGCGCCGTGAAGCGGCGTCGGCTTGAATGAATTGTTACGCCATTCTACGAGAGCAAGTCAGCAGCCTCGTAGCCGGCCTTGGTGATCTGGAACATCTCGCGCTTGTGGTTCAAGGCGTTGATGTAACCCGCATTCTCGAGCTCGTCGAGCGCGGATGTCCAGATAGCGCGCGAGCGGTCACTGCCTTCTTCAATTACGTTCTTCCCATTGACCTGAATAGCGCGACCGCCGATGTATGAAAGGTTCATGATGTGACCACTCAAATCTGATGCGCATTCTTTAAGCAGATATGAAGCCTCTTTTGATAGGCGCACTAAGTTGGTGGCAGGTTCAATGTCCGCAGTGAAGTTCCCGGCATCGCTCTGGAAGTGCGCATCATTGTTTAGCTTGAGCTGGAGCTGCCGGTAAAGCTTTGTCCGAAATTCTTGGAGGTCTGCATATGACTCGTACAGGCCGCGGGTTTGGCAAGACCGCTTGAACTCTTGGAGGCTTGCGTACTGCTCTGGCTCGATGCTCTCTGGAACAACTGGGGCTGATGAAAAGTAGAGCATTGTTGGCCTGCCGGCTTTGATGTGCTCCTCAATCTCTTCCACGCTCCCGCTAGCGTAGTCGCCGGTTGGAGTGCCGATTCGCGTCCAGAAAACTCCTATAAGCAAGTCGCAGTTATTAAGAACCTGCTTGTTGATTATCGCTTGAGGCCTGTCACCCATTTCAGGAACGGCGTGCGTCTCCCAACCAGCAGGCAGGAGCACGCGATGAGACCTTCTTGAATTGACAATATTCCATTCGGCTAGAAGCTCTCTGACGATGGCTCGTTCGGTTGAGACGTCGCCTGGAGAAGCAATCATCACTTCATAAACTGTCGCTGCATGACTCATTGGAACTCCGAAAGATCATGGCCTAACGCTTGAATTAAGCCGAGTTGCGAAGCAACTTCGGCTTGAATGAGTTGTTAGGCAGTGAGTGGCCGCGAAGGTTGGATGGTGCAACCATGCTCCCCAGCACTGCCGCCTGGACCGAGTTTGCCACAGCTTGCGGGAGGGAGCTTGCCCAGAGATGCAGTGGTGCGTGATGCCACCGAAGCCAACTGCACCGAGCGCAGCGCGGGAACGACGTGCCAAGTCGAAGCACCGAACTTACCGCAACCAGCAACGGTGATGACTGCTGTCCGGAGCCAACCGCATGCATGCCTGCGAACTCACCGAAGCGGCGACCACCAACGCATTTGCTCCACCACGGCCTAACTACTATTGGACCGCCTAAGCGCGGCATAACCTGATACTCGCCGACTCCCTGAAAGCGGTCAATCACTGAAAGCGTTTGAAGCTCAGCGCTTTCCAACTATGTTCCGGTGTCTGACGACAAGTGTTAGGCCGCGTCCTTGCGGGCTCATCCTGTTACGCCTATTTACTTGGGGCCTAATACCGGGGTCTAAAGAACTCACCGCTTGAGTTCGTTGCCCACTTTCACGGCACCGCCAGCGTGTTGTTGCGTTGAGTCACCTCAGCTACCCCGCCTTCCGTCACTAACCGAAACCGCGCGCCCTTACCAGCGCTACCACCCGGCACCGCCAACCGCACAACCGCCGTCTTCGCCACCAAATCCCGCGGTGCCTCCAACGCCGCGAACCCCGCCCGCGCCAGCTCCTTCCCACGCCCATCCTCCAGCACCACAAACCCGGCTGGTGCATCGGCATGGCCGAGGCTGTGCACGGTCACTTCAATGGCATCGGCAGTCACGCGCACATCGCCATGACCAATGCCCAGATCCGGGCGCAGTTCGACCGGGGTGGTGGCTGCGATGCGTTCGAGCTGCAGGACGGTGGTGCGGCCTGCGGGGAAGTCGATGTCGATGGCCGCACTTTTTTCGAAAGCGCGCTCTTGCGTCTTGGCGTTGCTGTCGAGCTTGCCGTCATTGGCTTTGCTCACGCCTTGAGTGATGCGCCATTGGCCTGGGGCGACGTTCCAGCCGGTCATGCTGGCGCGCTGAGGTTTACTGGAGGTGTTGTAGGCGATGACGGTGAAGCGGTCTTGCTGGGGTGCGGGGATGGCGATGGCTACTTGGGTGGCGGCCTCTGGATCGGCGAAGCGCCAGCTCACGGTGTGGCCGGGGTAGGTCTGGTTGCGCTTGAGGGCCACTCCCCCTAAGCGTGCGCGCTGCAGGTTGACCGTGGGGGATTCCACGCGGTCGCTCCACCAGTGGCCTTCGGTGTTCATGTAGAAGTTCTGCAGTTTCTCCCGCGCCTCGCTGCGGTAAATGGCGGCGAGATAATCCAGATTGCCGGTCTGCTCCCAGGCCACGTGGTGCGGGAAATCCGGGGCGCTGCCGTCGTCCTTGTTTGCGGCATCGATGAGCTTGCCGCTCCAGTCGCTGCGCTTGCCCATGACATCGAGGAAGTTTTCGTTGAGCAGGGAGAGGCCGTTGGGGCCGCTGTTGGCGACGCGGTAGTTGATGGGTTTGAGATAACGCGCATCGCCGGTGAAGCGGTAGGCGGCCCAGAAGGTGTGCAAGGTGTCGGCGCCGCCGCTGCCTTCGAACAGTTCGCCGCCGCGGGTTTTGCCGGTTTGCCAGTTGATCTCGTTGGGCAGCGCCCAGTTGCCCTTGGCGTTGGTGTAGGCGTGGGCGAGATAGCCGTCTGCTAACCCTGTGACGATGCGGCGGCTGTTGGGGTCGGCGTTATAGGCGCCCAGGATGATGGCCGGGTGCACCACCGGGAACGAATACGGTTTTTGCCATTGCCAGTTGGGCTCGCGATAAACCTTGCGGCCGCCGAACCAGTTGCTGGCGAACAGCAGGTGGCCTTGCGGGTTGACCTGGATGACATTATCGAAGGCCTTGACGGTTTCCATCAGGCGTTCGACGGTGCGCGGGTCGCCCCAGTTGAGATACAGCAGGGCGCTGTTGAGGTTGATGCCTTCTTCGTAGGCATGCAGCTCGTCGGTTTCGATGGTGGATAGGCCGTTGGTGAACATGCCGTTGCGGTAGTTGGCATCGGACAGCGCGAGCATGGAGGCGTTGAGCATGTCCGGGTCCACGCCCATCAGGGCGACGCCGGGCCATTGCTGCACCAGGTCCGAGTCGTCGGAAATGCCGCCGCCGAAGTCGCCGTACGGCACCTGGCGCTGCTCGATCCACCAGCGGATGTAGCGGCGCGTGGCGTTGAGGTCTTGCAGCTGCCAGAACGCCCAGGCCGGCACGTCTTTGGGCACGCTGGGCATGTCCACAGGGAGCGTGCCCTGGTTGGCGTAGCTGATGTCGTTCCAGTACTGGCGGCCGAGGGCGTGGTCCGGGTCGACGCGCAGCAGGTCGGTGATGTCGGCATCCAGACGCTTGTAGAGCAGCTGGCGCTTGGAGGTGGTGTGTTCTTCCACCAAAAAGCCCCAGTTGTCTTTGACCTGGTTGAAGCGGTCGGCGACGTGCTCTTTGATGGCCTCGGCGCGCGGCTTGAACACCAGCTGCAGTTGGGTGCCATCGAGCGCCTTGGCATCGAAGCCGGGTGCGGCGGCGGCGATGCTGAGCATCAGGCTGTCGTTGCTCAGGATGCGATCGCGCAGGTCCAGCCACAACGTGCGCGCCTGGCCGGGGGTGACCGCGACCGAGACATCGATCATGTCGCGGGCGGGCCAGATGGGGTCCTTGATGCGGATGTTGAGCGGGATGCTGCCGTTGTGGGTGGCCGGCAGGTTGAGCGCGGGCAGCGTGATGGCGATGCCATCGAGACCGTCGTGCATGTTCTCCCAGCCGTAGGACCAGCTGCGCATCAGCGGCTGGTCTGGCGGCGGGTCGCCCAGGCTGGAGGGCACCAGGATGTGCACGATGGGGTGCTGCGCGCTGCTGGCGGCGGTCTTGTCGCTGGGGCGCTTGCGGGCTGGGGCCTTGGTGGGCAGCGCAACCACGGTCTGGCGCTCGCTCAGCGGGTAACGGCCGGCGATGACATCGCGCAGCGTGGCGAGGTTGTCGTAGTCGGGCTGGATGTCGCTGCGCACGGTGTAGCTGAGCTGCGCGCTGCCGGTGGGCACCTCGCCCGGCTGCACGTTGTAGGCCCAGATTTCCTGGATGGGGGTTTCCTGCGCGGTGTTGGCAAAGCGCAGCGTGCCGCCGCGGCGCTCGGCAAACGTATCGACGCTGCGCACCACGCCTTGCTTGCGGTCGAACAGCGGCTGCGCTTGCGCGTTGGTTGCACCGGTGGCGGTGGGCGCGGTGTAGCTGGCCTGGCCATAGGCGGCGCCGCGCAGCTCGATGCGGTTGACCGGCTCGTCCGGCAGGGTGAGGTCCAGCGCCTTGCCGCCTTCGACGTAGGTGTTCCAGTCCGGCAGCTGGAAGTAGTCGTTGCGGCCGGGCAGGCGCGAGCGGTTGTAGACACCGGGCCAGGTGGTTTCGGCGATGCCGTCGGTGGCCTTCCACATCCATTGCTTGAGATCGCGCGCGTCGGTGAATTCCACCTTGCGGATGCGGGTGACCGGTGCGGTGAGCGCAGGCGGCGCGTGGCCGTTGTCCCAGCCGAAGCGGTGCAGGAAGGCGGCGTTTTGCGCATCGCTGGTGGGTGCTTCAGCGCTGGTGGGCTCCTGCAGGCGTGCCAGTGCGGCGGCGCCGGCGCCATCGAGCATGCGGTCGTAGATGCGGATCTCGTCGAAGTCGCTGCCGCGCAGGAAGTTGTAGCGGCTTTGCACCTGGTGCGGCGACATCACGCGGCCGGCCAGGCCGAACTGGTCGAGCGCGGCGTCGAAGTCGAGCGCGCCGCCGCTGGCGCACGGTTGGCCGCAGTCCACGCGTGCGGCTTCCTTGCCATCCACGTACAGGCGCACGCCACGGGTTTCATCCCAGGCAAACGCAATGTGGGTCCACGCGCTGGGCGCGGGATTTTTATCCAGCTTGAAGGAGACGCGGGTACGCGCCAGGTTGGCGTCGGTGACGAAGGCATCGAAGCCGTGGCCGTTCCAGTCGATGCGCAGCCAGGCCATGTCCCAGCTGGTGTGGTCGGCGTAGCCGACACGGAAGATCACGAACGGCGCTTCGCCAACGGCGTAGCGCGCGCGCCAGAAAAAGCTCAGCGTGCCGCGCTGGGTGTAGAGGTTGCCGGGCGCATTCCACGACAGCACGCCGTCGTCGGCCCATTCGATGGCGTTACCGCGTTTGCCGGTGGGCACCAGGGCGATCTTGTCGCGGAAGTTGGGCACGCCATCGCCGCGGGCAACATCGGCCTCCAGGCTGCGGTCGGCCGAGACACGGAACAACAGCTCCGGCGCGGTGGGGGTGGCCGCGCTCAACGGCAGCGCGATCATGCACAACATTCCCAACAAAACCTTCGACACGCTCACCTCGTACTGTTCACCACGTACTGTTCACCATGTAAAACAGCCACCGCATGGTTGGCGGTGGCGGCGACGCACTTGCTCAGCCCACCTTACAGGCCATTGGCGGCGCGCCACTTGGGCACGTCCTCCTTCAACAACTTGTCCGGCCAGGTGCCATGCCAGGCGTAACCGACGCGGCGCTCGTTGGGCACTTTCATGTAGTCGGTCAATGCAACGCCTTCGCGGTTGGCATACAGCGGACGTTGATTCTGCAGGTCGTAGAAGCGCGCCCATAATGACGCACCCGGTTGCGCGACGAGGATCACATCCTTGCCGGTTTCCTGGGTGGGGTCGTCGATCTTCTTGGTGGCCAGGTCGCGCATGCGGTGGGTGTCGAACCAGGTGGCGGCCGCTTGCACCGCGGTCTTGATCTTGGCCGACGGGCTGGGCTGGCGCATCAGGAACCGCACGATGCTGACCGACTCACTGGACGACAATGAAGCGAGCTCATACGCACGCGCCTTGGCGGGCTTGAGCGTGACTTCGTCGTACTGCGCGCCCCAGATGGTGAGCGTGCCGCCGATCTTGACCTGGGTGGCGAGCACGCATTCCAGGCCCTTGGTCACCGCCTGCTGCGCGCGTGCGCCGTGGCTGCCACGCAGCTGCGCGCCGGTGTCGCCCTTGCCCTCGCCGATGTCCTGCAACAGGTTGAGCACGCGCACCATGGCGTCGTCGTTGTAGGTGATCTGGTGGTGGTAGGACGACAGGTCCGGATAGAACTGCGGCCAGCCGCCGTTGGCGTATTGCGCCTTGAGCAGGTACTCCACGCCACGACGTGCGGCGGCAATGTACTTGGCGTTCTTTTCGTTCTTGAAGGCGGTGGACAGGTACGTGATTTCATACGTGGTCGCCTTGTTGTCGATGGTGGCGTCGTCCTTGCGCCCGGGTTGCTTGAGCTCGGCGATTTCGGCGGCGGTGAAGGTGCGGGTGTAGTCCACCGCCACGCCCTTGTACTGCTTGGACCAGCCACCGGAGGCGGTCTGCAGCAGCAGCATGTTGTCGGCGATGTGGTCGGCCATGGCCGCCAATGGTGCGAGCAACAGGGCGCCGGCGAAGGCGAGCGTGGACAGGTGCAGCGTGCGCGAACGGTTCATCAGAACGGCCTCCAGGAGCCCAGCACGGTGGAGCGGTCCAGCGCAGCGGCCTGTGCGGCGGTGAGCTGGCGTGACCATTTCACGCGGCGCGACGGGTTGGCCCCGGCGCCGGTGTTCTGGTATTCGCTGTAGCGGGCGGTGGCCTCGTTGGCCGCGTTGCCCCAGTTGTTCCAGCCCTCGGGCACGATGTGCGCGCCGAGCTGGCTAGTGATGAAACTCACGCTGGCGTACGGCCGCCACGGCCGGCCCAGGAACACGCGCGAGACACCGCTGGCGGCGGTGATGCGTGCATTGCGAAACACGAAGCCGCGTGCGCTCTCCTGCGGCGTGGAAGCAGCGGTGAGATAGCCATCGCCCAGCGAATGCAGCTGCACGTTTTCGAACAGGGCAGTGCCGGCGCCGAAGACGAAATCCACGGTGCCTTCGACATAGCAGTCGAGAAAATACGAGAGCTTGGCGCCGCGCAGGTACAGCGTGTCTTGGTAGCCGAGGAAACGCACATTGCGGAACGCCGCGCGGTCGCCATCCACGCGCACCGCCACCGCCTGGCCCACCGGGCCCGCGTGGTTGCCGAAGCTCAGTTGCTCGGCGGTGAAGTCGTTGCCGGCGATGATGACGCTGGACGAGCCGGAGGTACCGTACTCCTTACCGGTGGCCGGATTGATGCGCGCGGCGTAGTTGTCGTAGGTGATGACGGTTTGCGTGGTGCCAGCGCCAACCATCTTCAATGCCGGTGCGTTGGCCGGCACCACCAGCAGCTCTTGATACACGCCCGCGCCGACGCTGATCTGCGCGCGCTTGCCGCCCTGCACGGCGGCGTCCACCGCGGCCTGCACGGTGCGGTAACCAGCGTTGCCCTGCTTGGCCACGGTATAGACCGGGTCTGCAGCGAAGGCCGCGGTACTGCCCAGTGCGCTCATCGCCAACACGGCGCTGGCGGCGATGCTGCGTAACACGCGTCTGCGATGTTCTTGCATGGCGGTTCTCCTGTCAGAACTTGTAGCGCGCGCCGACGTAGTACTGGCGCCCGGTGACGGTGTATTTGTCGGGCAGTTCCAGTGCGGAATCGACGTAGCGGCGGTCGGGGGTATCGAGCAGGTTGATGGCCTCAAACGTCAGCGACAGGTGGTCGCTGATCTTGTAGGACATGTTGAAATCGACGTTTTCCACGCTGTATTTGCCGGTGACATCGGCGGTGGCCAGGCGCTGGCCATCGAGGTTGTAGACGTCTTCCTGGGCGAGGATGTTGTTGATGTAGCCATCGCGGTAACTGGTGGATACGCGCGCACTGAAGCGGCCGTCGTCGTAGTAGACGGTGGCGTTGTAGGACTGCGGCGAGAGGTTGAGCAGGTCGCGCTCGGTGGTGGTGGTGGTGATGCTGGTATTGCTGTTGCCGGCGGTGCTGAACAGATAATTGATCTTGGAATCGACCTGCGTGTAGTTGAGCTGGATGCCGAAGTTGCGCCAGAAGCCGGGCAGGAAATCGAACGCCTGTTGGTAGGTCAGCTCGAAGCCCTTGAGCGGGCCGCCGGGCGTGTTGAAGTAGCTCTGCACATTGAAAATGGTGTCCGGCGTGAAGCCGGCCGGCAGCAGATCCAGCGAGTAGCCCATCGCTTCCCAGGTGGTGAGTACGCGGGTGCGCTGCACGTAGCTGTCGATGTCCTTGTAGAACACCGCCGCCGACAACAGCGAGCCTTCGCGGAAATACCATTCGGCGCTGAGGTCGTAGTTGGTGGAGCGGAACGGGTCGAGCTTGGGGTTGCCCAGGTTGATCGAGAAGAAGCGCCCGTCATCGAAGAACTGGGTGGGGCCGCCGCTGACGCTGGGCGACAGATAGGCCAGCGTGGGCCGCGCCATGGTCTTGGCCGCGCCGAAGCGCAGCACTACCTCATCACTGACATCCCAGGAGAGATTCAACGAGGGCAGGATGTCGCGGTAATTGTGATTGACGGTGGTGGGCACCAGCAGGCGCTCGCCGGCCGCGGCAGTAGCGCTGGCCACGCCGAAGAACGATTCGCAGGCTGGCGAAATCGCACCGCTTGCGGTGGCCGTGCACGGCGCATAGCCGCTGGCGGCGATCTGCGTCTGCACATAGCGCACGCCCAGGTTGCCGCGTAGCGCGCGGCCCCACAGGTCGGTGTTGAAGTCCAGCTGCAGGTAGGTGCCCAGGCTCTTTTCGTTGACCTGGAAATTGTTGTTGGACGAACCGAAGTGGCCGACATCGGCCAACCGGTAATCGCCGCCCGGCACGCCGGTGTCGCAGTTGCAATTGATGTTGAGCAGGTCGGCGACTTTCTGGAAATCCGGAATCACCCAACTGGTGGGGAAGTTGCCGTTCAAGCTGCGGCCAAAGCCATCCAGCGTAGTGCTCAGATCACCCACGCCCACGCCGGCCGGCAAGCCCTGCGCCAGGCGCCCGTAGGAGACATGCCGCGACTCCGACGTCTCCATGTCGTAGTCCTTGTAGGCCAGACCGGTGCGGAAGGTGAAGGTGGGGCTGATGTTGAATTCCAGGTCCACCTTGGCGGTGTCGAAGGTGTTGCTCACCGACTGCGGGTTGAGCCGCACCTCGCTGATGTTGGTGCCGCGCGCAGTGCCATTGCTGTTCACCGGCACCGCGCCATAGCCCAGCCATTGCCAGTTGTTGGCATCGGCGGCATTGAATGGGAAGGTCATGCTCGGGTAGTCGCCACCACCGCGCCGGTCCAGCACGAAACCATCCAGGTTGGTGTTGTCGAAACTCACCAGCGAGAACACCGGCCGCTCGTAATCGGAGGTGGAATGGCCGACCAGCGCGGTCATGCGCACCTGGTCATTGAAGCGGTGCTGCAGGTCCAGGCTGAATTGCTTGAACTCGGTGGATTCTTCGATGCTGCTGGATTCGGTGCGGTAGTCGACGTTGTCGAATACGCCGTAAACCAAGCGGTTTTGCTCGTCCACTTGCGCTTCGCGCACCGCAATTTGGGTCTTGCCGCCGAAGTTGGCAGTGCGGTGCAGGTTGGCGCCGACCGAATCTTCGCGCTGGTCCTTGTCCAGCTTCGAATACAGCATGTCGAAATTCAGCAGCGTGTCGTCGCTGACCTTGAACTGCAGCGCGCCGGTGACGCCCAGGCGCTTGATCTCGTGATCGGTGCGGATGTAGCGCGGGTAGCGTGGAATCCACGCATCGGTGGCTGTTTCGTAGGCCTGGATGTTTTCCGGTGTGTTGGCCGGGCGCGCGATGCCGGTGCCGCAGGTGGTGGCGCTGATGCCGTAGCTGCCCCAGCCGTTGTTGCGGTCCTGGTTGGCCTGCGAGCCCACGCCGGCGCGCGTTTCGTTCGACAACGGGTTACGCGGGGTCTGCGGGTTGTAGCCCACCGGCGAGCAGAAGCCGTAGGTGCCGTTGTTGGTGGCGGTGCTCTGGTTGGAGTTGCGGTAGTTGCCGTGCTCCCAGCGCACCGGGTTGTAGCCTTCTTCGCGCAGATGCCGCTCGCTGTAGGACACCGACATCAATGCGCCGAAGCGGCCATCGGCCCAGATGTTGCTGATCAGGCCGGAAAAACGCGGATCTTGTTCGCGCGAGAGATCGTTGTAGCCGTACTGGGTGGAGGCGGCTGCTTCGAAGCCGTCGAAGTCGAACGGGCGCGAGCCGCGCAGATCCACCGTGGCGCCCAGCGAGCCTTCGTCGGTCTGCGCCGACTGGGTCTTGCTGATGGTGACGCGGCTGAAGAGTTCCGAGGCGAAGGTATTGAAATCGAATCCACGGCTGCGGTTGACGCCATCGCTGCCGCTGCCGGCGGTGGCCAATGCTTCCAGGCCGTTGATGCGCACGCGGGTGAAATCCGAGCCCAGGCCGCGCACCGAAATCTGCTTGCCCTCGCCGCCTTCGCGGTCGATGGACACACCGGCGATGCGCTGCATCGATTCGGCCAGATTCAGATCGGGAAACTTGCCGATGTCTTCGGCGTAGATCGCATCCACCTGCTCCACGCTGTAGCGCTTGGCGTCCAGCGATTGCTGCAGGCTTTCGCGATAGGTGGCCTTGACCTGCACGCGGTCCAGGTCCACCGCATCGGCCGGGGTGGCCGGTGGGCCCACGGTTTGCGCGGCAGCGCCAACACCGTGCAAGGCCAGAACGATGGCCACCGACAACTGTCTCTTATACACATCTCCGAGCCCACGAGACCTCTCTA
>OJLY01001122.1_pt1 | contig 12159 bp, 7 predicted proteins | sample 1597031 | NCBI WGS metagenome assembly OJLY01 (sample SAMEA3904673, study PRJEB24821) | metagenome | biome: Builtin; feature: hospital; material: surface | place: USA | collected 2013-06-03
TACACTAGATCGCTCGTCGGCAGCGTCAGATGTGTATAAGAGACAGGTTTGAAGAAACCTATTATATTTTTGGTGAGCCGAGATCTTTGGAGGAAGGTACTGAAGCGACTCCTGTTTTAGCCAAAAAAGATAGGTTCAATGTACTATATGAGCATAGTTTCATGTTGTCTGAAACTCCTGATGTAAAATACTCAAAAGGTTGGGATGGGGATCTTGAGCGTATTGCGAGTTTCTTTATTCTTGAAGATAAAGTGGATATGCAAGCGTTCGTATTTTTAAATACTCATTTTGACCATGCAGGAGTTGAGGCAAGGGTCAATTCCTCTTTTCTTATGAGTCAGATTATTGAGTCTTATCATTTCCAAGGTTTAGAGTCGATTTTGACAGGTGATTTTAACGCTACACCAGATTTGGACGATATTAAGGGATTGCTAGATAATCCAGAGCTTAATAATTCTTTTGATAGTATGACTAGTGAAGAACAAGAAAATTCTTTAAGCTTCCATGTATATACAGGTGAGGTTGAAGGTATGCCAATTGATCATATTTTTGTCAGCAAACCTTGGTCTTTGCGAAATGTAAAATTGGAAAGATTTTCTGAGAATGGTATTTATCCATCTGACCATTATCCAATTAGTGCAGAAGTTCATAAGGGATAGAGAATAGAATTGTAGTATAGATTTATAGTTTATCTACTGAAAATTTGCTGTGAAAAGAAACTTAATAGTTTTTAAACGTTAAAATCATCATTGGTTTTAACGTTTTTTATTGTGTAAAAGCATAAATAGAAAAATTCTTTTATGGCAGTTTCCACACAAAAACACAGCGGAATTCTTAAATTAATAACTGATAATGGCAAAAGTTGTTAAAATTGACCAATAAAAGCATATAATTTCTTGACAATGTTGCTCATAAGGTATAAGTTTAAATTATTGATCTGTGCAACGACGAACAAAAAATATTTTTTGCACAGATGGAGGTATTGTATGAGGAATATATCTAGTAAAAACCGTAAAGCAAAGCGATTTACGCTCTCATTTTTAACATTTGCTTTGGTTTTTATTTTCTTTATTAAATTAGGCGCTGATAACTGGCCTCTGGATATGGGAAGTGCTCAACCACATTTTGTTGGATATAGAGCAGTTTCTATGTTGAACTGGAGTCCTGAAACAGATCCATACGCAGAGATGCTACGTTCTAGAGTGCCTTTGCAAACAAGAATAGGACACAACAAAGATACACAGATTAATCCTGATTTAAATGGAAAATCTGAAATTATGTTGATGCAGGCTGACTATGGAAACTCTTTCTTTAATAGTACAGCTTTGAATGATACGTATGCCGAGAATGTTTTACAATTTTGGCAATATGTAGACTATTGGTCACCATGGCATGGTGCTGCTACAGCAGAAGTACCATCAGCTTTATATGATCCGAAAACCAGCGATTGGAGAAATCGTGGATTTGAATTCGGTTTGTTGAATATACCAAACCCTGCATATACTGACGCTGCACATAGAAATGGTGTTAAATCAATTGCGATTCTCTATGTTGACCCAGCTTTCCGTCCAGGACAAACTGTAGATGAATTCTTTATCAAGGATGAGAATGGTCGCTACATTATTGCTGATAATATGGTCAAGATGGCTAATTACTATGGATTTGATGGTTGGTTCATTAACTCAGAAGAGTACAGTAATAGAAAAGATTGGGATGGCTTTAATAACCAATTGCGTGAGCAAGGAATGTATGTAAACTATTACGATACAAATAGTAGCTTTAATGCTTCCAAAGCTGAAAATCTAAAACACTCAGATAGTGTATTCGTAAACTATGGCTGGTATGATAAGTCAAGCTACGATTATGCAGTTAATAATGGCTATGACCCAATTAAACAAGTATTCATGGGTGTTGAGGCTAACCAAGGTGGCTTTGGCGGTAAACATAATTCAACTAAAATTGAAAATTTATATGAAAATGCAAACGCAGGTAAGAAGAGTCCAGTTACCTCTTTAGCCTTGTTTACACCATCTGACATGTACCAAAGAGGTATTAATGTTGAAGGAAGCGAAGAAGCATATCCAGATTATCAATTACCTCAATTCCAGTGGATGGTTGAAGAAAGAGAAAGAATGTATTTCTCTGGTGTTAAATCAGATCCAACAGATACAGGAAGAAAATCAGGATTCAGTAGACCTGATGTTGTTGTTAATGATGCAAGTGGTTGGGCTGGTGTTGCTGACTTCGCCCCAGCTAGATCTGTAATTAGCGGCAGTAACTTCTACTCTGACTTTAATACAGGAAAAGGTCGTCAATATTTCCTAAACGGTCAAGTTTCAAAAGATGAGTTATGGACTAATATCTCATTACAATCAATTCTTCCTTCATGGCAATGGTGGGTAGAGAGTACAGGCAATAAACTTTCTGTAGATTATGATTACGGTAAATCAGATGTAAGATTTGATGCTAATAATCAAGCAATGAATTTACCTTATGAGCAAGTAGGTGCTTATAACGGTGGTAGTTCATTAGTAATGTATGGAAAATTGACTGAAAGTAATAAAGTTAACTTATTCAAAACTGATATTACTGTAGATAATTCTAGTGAACTTAACATAACTTATAAAAAAGTATCAAATGATAGTGCGAAGATGAGCTTAGCACTTCAATTTGAAGATGCAGCTGATGCAGTTGAACTTGTTGAACTGAAAAATTCTCAAGCTGCTGGCAATTGGGTTAGTGAAAAAGTTGATCTATCCGCTTACGCAGGAAGAAAAATTGCCAAGATTAGTCTGCAAATTGATGGTCAAGCAGAGAACTATCAAATGAATATTGGTAGATTAGCAGTAAGCAATAATAAAGCTGCAGCATCTACTCCAAGTGGATTTAAAGTAGACAAACATTACCACGATGGACAATTACACTTATCTTGGAATCTAGGAAGCTTCGATGAAGTTAATATGTACGAAGTTTATGCTAAAGATTCATCCGGTAAACAAGTGTTCCTAGGTGGTAATTTCAACGAGAATATTTATGTTAAAAACTTAAACGGATTAAGTGGCGATATAACATTACAATTATTTGCTATTAGCAAGAATGGTGAATATAGTGCACCAGCAGAAATAAGTCTATCTAGAAGTCATGCAGCTCAAAATGTTCAAGTCAAAGAAATATTGAGAGAGAACAAAGTTCAGATGGCAGACGAAAAAGGTAAGATCAATGTTTCATGGAATGCTCCAGCTGCTGGAAATCCAGATTCTTATAGAATAACTGTTAATGCACTTTATGTTCCAGAGGGAGCAGAAGAGAAAACTTCATTCCAATTTGATGTCGATGGAAGCTCAGTAAGTGAGTCATTAGATATACCATTGAAAGAAGGTTATAGATACGATCTGACAATAGAAAGTATAGTTGGTGGACAAAGTGTAGCATCAGCAAGCTATAGAGGAAGATTATATGATAGTTATACAAGACCATATTCTGTTAAAGAAATGGAGATAGATAATGGTAACCAACTATTATTACACTCACCAATTACTGAAGATTGGGATAAATTAGAATATTACTTCGAAGATTTAACAACTCCAGTAAGAACATTTGTAAGAGCAGAATCTAAAGATTTCCCTAACAAAACTCCATTAACCTTACCTAAGAATGAAGGATTAATTCAAATTGTATTAACTGACTATTCAGCTAATAGATCAGAAGCTATATTAGTACAGTTAAAAGACAATACTTTAACTGAATTGACGGAATTCATTGATGAAACAGATTTCCCTGATCCAGAGTTGTTGAAGGCAGTTAGATCACAAGTTGGTAAATATCGTGAGCTCCTAAAAACCTATAGTGGTGAATTAGATTTAGTAGGCTTAGATGTTAAAGACTTAAGTGGTATGGATAAATTTGAAAAGCTTTCAACTCTAAAATTAGGAGAAAATCCTAAACTTAAAGAAGTTAAGAACCTAGCTAAATCTCTCAAGAGTATAGAATTAGGTGAACTTCCAGAACTAGAACGTTTAGATATATCAGGTTTATCATTAGAGAAGATAGAGGCTAAGGATATTTCTACTTCAAAAAATTTAAAATATGTAGATATTTCAAACAATAAATTAGATTTAATGGAAGGTACTGTAGAAAGAAAATTCTTGGATGCAGCAAAAGCAGTTCTAGAAGGTAATGGCGTTGAATTGGGTGAAAACTTGAAATTCAATATGCAAAGACCTGTTGCATACAATGATCCTCAACTACCTAAAGAACTCAAATATGAAGTTTCTGAAGGTACTACTTATGATGTTTTAGAAGCCTTGAAGGGCGATAAGACAATTCGTGAAAATAACTACCTCGATTTGAAAGGGCTACAAATCGATGGCCAAGATGTAATTGCCCCAGACTTCGTTCTAGAAGATAATTTGAGCGACTACTCAAACTATACAGCTAAGATATTCGATTCAAGCACAGCAATGGTTGAGAATCCAATTTCTGCAGCTAAGACCGAAACATTTGTTGTTAATTACTTCGACCCTGAAGGAAACTTAGTAGGTAAAACCAATTACATAATTGGCGAAGGTAAAGAAGTTCAAGAAAACCTAGCTCTTAATGCTAAGATTTTAGGTTCAAATAAAGATGGCCATAGAGATTTAGCTTTTGATGGTGACCTAAAGACACAATATGAAGCATGGGGAGGAGGATTCCGAGAAAAACTATGGCTCGCCTTTGATATAGGTGAGAATCCAGTAGCTGATAAATGGATACTATACTCAGATAAAGAAGATGATCCTGATTACTACGTCAGAAATATTAAATCAGCTCGTCTTGAAGTATTAAATGTAGAAGCTACAGATGAACAATTGAAAGACAATGCTTTCTTAGCAAATCAAGATAATTGGAAGACAGTTGCTGAGTTTAGCGGCAATGAGGGCTTCCAGGTAGCAAGAGACCTAGAAAAACTTACAGATCGTTACTATAGATTTGTAGTGGTTGAATCATCAGGATGGGACTCAGGTGTAATTTCTGAATTGAAGATTGTTGGTGTAAGAGATAATACTTTACAAGCCAAATTCAAACCTGAGACTCAAGATGTTATTATCAAAGAGGGTGAGCAACTAGACTTAGAGCAAGGATTAGTTAATAAGGCAGACTTACCTGAAGGCACTCAAATTATAAGCAAGGTAGATAATATTGATACCGAAAAAGCAGGTAAATATCTAGGTCAATTAGAGCTTGTCTTTGCTGACCAAAGTGTTAAAAATGTAGAGATTACAGTATTTGTAACTCCAAGAGTTGATGTAAATAAAGATCAACTTTCTGAGATGATAGAAAAAGCTAAAGCTATCCCAGAAAAAGGATATACAGAAGCATCAATTCAAAAACTAAAAGAAGCTATTGCAGAAGCTGAAGCTGTTAGAGATTTACCAAGTGCTTCACAAGCTGAAGTTGAACAGCAAATTAAGAATCTAACTGAGTCAATAAGTAACTTAGAGAGATATGCTGTAGTAGCAGAAGAGAATATAGCTCTAAACAAACAAGTGTTAGCATATAACGCTTATGATGAAAATGGAGAGGTAAACAACACTGTTACACCAGGACAAGAAATTGAAAAAATAGTTGATGGAAAGCTAGATTCAAAATGGACTCCAGGTGAAATTACAGCCTCAGGTTGGTTCGTAATAGATTTAGGACAAGAGTACGTATTAGATTTAGCTAAATTCCATAGCGCATTCCCTTATGAAAGATGGAATTTCGATAAAGGTATAAATACAGCATCCGCTTCAATTGAAATTTTGCGTGAAGGTGTAGATCCTAATACCTTAACTGATGAAGCTGTAGCAAATAATCCTGATAATTGGTTAGAAATTGCTAAGTTTACTGATAATGAAGAGGATATTGCAGAGTTAGATCTAAGAGAAGCTGCACAACGTAAAGCTCGCTACATTAAAGTAAATATACTAGATTCTGGTACAGGTGGAGATTACGGTAGAGCAATTAGGCTACATGAGTTTGAACTATTTGGTTCAATTGAAACCCCAGCTGACAAAGAGCAATTGCAAAACAAATATGATGAGTTGAGCAATATAGATAGAGATAAATATACAGCTGAGAGCTTGAATGCTTTAGACGAAGCTTTGAGAAGTGCGAAAGAATTATTAGATTCACCTGCAGCAGATCAAGTTCACGTTGATAACGAAATAGTTAAATTAGAAGCTGTTGAGGCATCATTAGTTCTAGTAAGAACTGTATCATTTGATCTTAACTATGAAAATGCTCCAGAAATGACAAGTCAAAGAGTTGCTAATAATAGTCTTTTGAAAGATGCTTTACCAGATGAGCCAGTCCGCAGTGGATATAAATTCTTAAGATGGACACTAGATGGATTAGGACTAAATGGTGATGAGATAGTCAACAAAGATATTACTTTAGTAGCAGAATGGGAAAAATTAACTGACTACACAGAGCTTAGAAACTTGGTAGCACAGGCTAAAGAAATTAAGGCTGATGACTACACTGAAGAAAGCTTTGCTAATTTAGCAGAAGAAATTTCCAAGGCTGAAAAACTATTAAACGATGACGCAGCTGCCCAAGAAGAATTAGATGAAGCTGTAGCTAAATTAAATGAGTCTATGGGTAAATTAGAAAAAGTCAAATATGAGTTAACTGTTAAAGGTGCATTAGCTAAGATATTGAATGTTGAGATCTTGGAAAATAACTTGAAGATGGATGAAGATTTATTCTTAGTATTTGCAGAGAAAGCAAATAATGCAATTAAGACTGATCAATATACATTTAATGAGATCTACGATATTAGGTTAGAGAATGCTAAGGGTGAAGAAGTTAAAGCAAACGGAACAGTTAAGTTAGCATTTACTCCAAAGACAAATGTTTCAGATAAGACAGTCTTGGTACATGAAACTCAAGCTGGTTTAGTAGAGTTAAGCTATGAAAAAGAAGGTAATAGAATTAGCTTCACAACAGATGGCTTCTCAAACTTTGGATTAGGTGTTAAGTCAGCAGACAAACCATTCGAGCCAGGCAAACCATCAGAACCAGGTAAACCAAATGAGCCAGGCCAAAGCGATAAGCCAGGTAATACTGATAAAGGTAATGTCGATAAAGGTAACACCAAACAGACAAGCAAGAAATCGGCTACTAAGACAGGCGCTACAATGAACGTTGCTCCATACTTGTTGACAATTGTTCTATTCACAACAGCATTTGTAATCGTAGTAGTTAGAAGAAAACTTGATGGCAAAAAGTAATAAATTTACTCTGCGATAAGACTTAAATAATTAAGTTTAATTAATAAAACGGAGTACTACAGAATTTAAATCTGTAAGTGCTCCGTTTGTTTTTGTACTCTTTTAGTTTTAAGTTATTAATTTTGTATTCTTATAGTCTTTGCTTATTAATAAATAATGAACATTTAAATCTAATGTCACTTTAGTTCAACATAAAAGAACTCAAGTGTTAGTATTAGATTGTAGTCTAAATTACATAATGGCTACTTAGATATAAGTATATGAGGAGGTACTAAGAATGGATAAAAGATATACAGATAGAGGAAAACAAGGTTTAGTTGAAAATATGGAAGCTTGGACATTAGATAATGATAAATATCGTGTTGCAGTATGGACAGGTAAGTATTTCCAAATGACTGTACAAGCTATTCAACCGGGTGATGATATAGATCTAGAAGTTCATGAAGAGAGTGACCAATTCCTAAGAATTGAACAAGGAACTGGCGTTTGCCGAATGGGTGATGCTGAAGATAATTTAACCTTCGAAGAGAAGATTGAACCTGAAAGTGCTATTTTAGTACCAGCGGGAACTTGGCACCAAGTAGTTAATACTGGTGATGAAGTTATGAAATTGTATACTATTTATGCAAAACCAGATCACGTTGAGGGAACAGTTCATGATACACATGAGGATGCAAAGAACGATCCAAATGAACACTAATCTAACTGATTACAAATGAACATTAATCTTTAAATAAAAACAGTGTAGCATAAATTAAATATATAAATATTTAAGACATAAGAAAAGGCATTCAATTCAAAGATTGAATGCCTTTTAAATTGCTAATCTTATGTGTTAAATTACTTGTCTTGGTTTGCTGCTGCAATAGCCTTGATTACATCAATACTGAATTTTTGGCAGTATTCGCCGAAGATGTGATCAAACTCTTCTTCTGGGTGAAGTTCACTGTTACTTAGAATTCTTATTCCTAGTACTGGAACATCAAATTGGTAACATACTTGTGCTACTGCATGACCTTCCATCTCTTCACAGTCAGAGCCATACTCTTCGTGTAGGTAGTTAATTCTGTCGATTTCTTTATTCCAGATATCACCTGAACTAATTGTACCAACGTATACATTACCGTGATCGTAAGCTACTGATTTCGCAATTTCTAGAAGTTTAGCATCACTGTGTAGAACTTCTACGTCTTCGAATTTACCTGGTGTTTCAGATTTCATTTGAATTCCTGGCATATCCCACTCTGTGAAGTCACTACCTTGACCAGCATCTTTGTGAGGTGAGTAGTAGGCACCTATGTTAATGATATTCTCACCTAAAACAATATCACCTTGATGATATGCTGGGTTGTGTCCACCTGATGTTCCTTGGAAAATTACTGCGCTTGGGTTGAACTCTTGAATTGCTAGAGTTGTTACAATTGCAGCGTTTGTCATACCGACGTAGGAACGTAGTGTAACTACATCTTGACCTGAAATTGTTCCACGTACAAATTTGTATGGGCCAATCAATGTCTCTTCAGGATTCTCTAAAGTAGACTCTAAGATTGCATATTCAGACTCCATTGGACCGATAACAACAATTGGTCTAGAAGTTTCTTCTGACTTGTTTTCAGTTGTTGTTTCTGTATTCTCTTTACTTGCCTCGGTGTTTTTGCTAACCTCAGCACTCATTGATGAATCAGATTCCTTGCTGTCAGGAGTGTTTTGGTTTTGGCATGCGCTTAAACCTAATACACTAAGTGATAAAGCTAAAACAATAGCTGCTGCTTTTTTGAAATTACGAACTTTCATATAATCCCTCTCTATCCAACCGCCTAAAAGGCGAACAATTAATTTACGTTTAACACTATAACATAGCTAAAGGCGAACATTAACTGAAATTTTTGGATTTTTAAAACTTTGGTAAACTTGACAAGTTTTGTTGCTTTAAATGTAAAAATATTGGGATATTGAGTATGGATAACTAAGATATATTAGAGTAATAGCAAATAAAAATAGTAAATAAAAAAACTCCATGAACTTAAAATTCATGGAGTTTAAAAATCTATAAATAAATAAGAAATTATTGGTTTAAAACAGCTTCGAAGTCTGCAGAAATATTATCGTTTTCAGACCATGCTTTTTGGTCAGCACCTGCTGAAACTTCTTTAATTTTTGCTTCAGTAGCTGCTGATTGATATGCTACTACAACTTTTTTTACAATTTCACTCTCTTTATCTGCAGCTTTAACAGCCATTACATTTTTGTACTGACTTGCAACAGCAGCGATATTATCTGTATCAACAAAGATTCCATCCTTATATGGGTCAAAGCCTGCATCAACAGCAAAGTTAGTATTAGCAACTACAGCTGCTACATCTTTTATACCAATGAAGATTTGAGCTGCATCAATACTTGTGATCTTAATATTTTTAGGATTGCTTGTTATATTAGATGTGCTTGGAGTAATACCTGCAGCATCATCAATTTCTAGTACTCCAGCTTGTTCTAGTAGAAGCAATGCACGGCCACCATTTGTAGGGTCATTTGGAATAATTACTTCGTCACCATCTTTTAGTTCATCAAGAGATTTAAGATTTTCTGAGTAGGCTGCCATAGGAGAGATGTATGTATAGCCAACAGGTACAATGTCTGATTTATTAGCTTTTACATAATCAACCAAGTAAGCAACGTGCTGGTAAGCATTCATATCTATACTACCATCAGCTAAAGCTTGGTTCGGCATTACATAATCAGAGAAGACTTCTATCTTGATATCTTCTCCATCAGCTTCGAGGCGCTTCTCAACGTCTTCCCAAACTGAACGTTCTACATCACCAACAACACCAATAGTAAAAGTTTTCTTACTGCTGTTTTGGCAGGCCACTAATGTGATTGCACTGACTAATGTAAGTGCGTAAATTGCAAATTTATTGAAAAATTTCTTCATTTGCGTTTCCTCCTTTTATCATTCTATTATTTTTTTGAATGATCAATTTTATCAGCTATCTTGTCAGCTAAAACTTGAATTACTAAAACTATTAACAATATCAAAATGGTTGAAACAATTGTGACATCGTGGTGATGTCTGTTATATCCTCGGGTAATTGCTAAGTCTCCTAAACCACCACCAGCAACTGTGCCGGCCATTGCAGTCAAACCAATTACACTAATTAAAGAAACAGCTGAGGTTCTGATGATATCTGGCAAAGCTTCTTTGATATATACCTTAAATACGATTTGATTTGTGCTTAATCCCATACTCTGAGCAGCTTCGATGACATTCTTATCCAAGAGAATTAGAGTGTTTTGAATTTGTCTAGCATAGAACGGTATTGTAGAAACTACCAATGGAACTATGGTTGCCAAAGTACCTGTAGATCTACCTACAATTAATCTTGTTACACCAACTAGCAAAGCGATCAAAATTACAAATGGTATAGAGCGGAAAATATTTACAATTTTGTCCAAAAACTTATAAAGTCTAGGGTTTTCCTTTATACCTCCAGGCATGGTTAAAACTAGTAATACACCTAAGCCTAAGCCTAATGGGAAAGCTATTAGTGCAGTAACTAAGGTCATAAAGATAGTCTCTAAACTCGCTTGAATTAGTTCTCCAGGTATTTTAATAACATTAGGAATAATTTGTTCTAAAAATTGATAAAAGTTTTGCATTTTTTTCTCTTTCTTTCCTCTGTTGCTTTATGGATTAGTTGAATAAGTTAATTTCTTTGAAACTAATATTCTCGGAAGTAAAATAGTTCAAAGCTTCTTCTAGATTATCATTAGAACCAGAAAGTGATACGAGCAAAGTACCTACAGGCTTATCCTGAATGATTTCAATGTTACCAAAGAGAATACTTAGAGAAACATCATATTTACTTGCAAGTTTAGCAATCAAAGGTTCTTTGGCACTATTACCGGCAAAGTCTATACGTATAAGTTTATCATTAGCGTTAATATCCATAAGTTCTGGTCTTGCTAAAAGCTTGGCCAAGCCTTGCTCTGTGGAACTTGCGGACTGGATAAATTCCTTGCTAAGATCAGTTTGAGGATTAGTGAATACATCAAATACCTTACCTTCTTCGATAACCTCTCCATTTTGCATTACAGCAACTCGGTCACAAATATCTTTGATAACTGACATTTCGTGAGTTATTAGAACTATTGTGATACCAGTTCTTCTGTTTATTTCTCTTAGTAGATCTAAGATTGATTCAGTAGTCTTGGGATCGAGAGCACTAGTTGCTTCATCAGATAAAAGTATTTCAGGATCGTTAGCAAGTGCTCTAGCAATAGAGACTCTTTGTCTTTGTCCACCAGAAAGCTGTACAGGATAAAAATTTTTGTGACTGCTTAATCCTACGAGCTCAAGCAATTCATCAACTTTTGCATCTATTTCTGCCTTGCTCATTTTGCTTTGTTTCAAAGGAAATGCTATATTTTCGGCAACGGTCAACTGTTTAAGTAGGTTAAAGTGTTGGAAAATCATGCCGATTTTCTTGCGAACTTGGCTTAATTCTTTGTTACTTAAATTGGAAATATCTTGTTCATTAATGAAAACCTGTCCAGAGTTTTGTTTTTGCAGCTGATTAATAACACGTAAAAGCGTACTTTTCCCTGCACCAGAATATCCAACAATTCCATAGATTTCTCCAGACTTAATATCCAAACTTACATCATTAACTGCATGCAAAACTTTGTCTTTCTCATTTTGAGAATCGTTCTCTACTTTGGGAAAATGTACTGATACATTTTTTAGCTTAATCATATCTGCTCCTAAATTTAATAATTTCTAAATATCATACCTAACCATGCTAAAACCCTTTACTATTATTTCTTTGGACTTCTCCAAAGAAATTTCAGACAATTATATATGAAAAACTACACTGTTTGCACTGTCTCTTATACACATCTGACGCTG
>OJLY01001124.1_pt1 | contig 12121 bp, 4 predicted proteins | sample 1597031 | NCBI WGS metagenome assembly OJLY01 (sample SAMEA3904673, study PRJEB24821) | metagenome | biome: Builtin; feature: hospital; material: surface | place: USA | collected 2013-06-03
AGAGCACCGTGGAGAAGGCCTCCACCGAGCGGAAGGCGGGCGCCACGATCATGAAAAGGACGAAGATGACCACCGCGCCGAGCAAGCTGGCCAGTTCCGGACGGCGGATGAAGCGCGCGAAGCCGCTGCGGCGGGTCAGGCGGGTATCGGCGGTGGTTGATTGCGCCTCGTCTGATGCAGTCGTGGCTTCGCTCATCGCAGGCCTGCCTTAGCGGATTCGGAGATGATGTCCACGTTGGTGGAGTCCACGAAGGAGGGGCCGGTGTACACGGGGCGTCCGCCGCCCATGGTGGAGCCGTTGCGGTGTGCCAACCACAGCGAATCGACGGCGAGGTAGCCCTGCATATAAGGCTGCTGGTCGACGGCCCACTGGATTCGCTTATCCGCGATGGCGTCGACAAGCTCGGCGTTGGTGTCGAAGGTGGAGACCTTAGCCTTAGAGGAGGCGTCAGCAACCGCGTCGGCGGAGCGCATGGCCACGGAGGCCTGCAGCGCCATCACCCAGTCAATGGACGGGTCCTGGCTCAGCTTCGCATTGATGGTGGACTGCGCGGCGGTCAGATCCTTGCCGTTGACGTACAGGATCTCCACCTCGCCGTTGTCCAGCCCGTCCTTCACGCCGGCACAGCGCGACTCCTGCGAGGAGTTGCCCTGCTCGTGGATGACGCATAGTACGTGCTTGGCGCCATCGTCTTTGAGGCGCTCGCCGGCCTTGGTGCCGGCGACCTTCTCCTCCTGGCCGAAGAAGGCACTCATTCCATACTTCTGGTAATCATCCATGCCGGCGTTAAGCCCCACGGTGGGGATGCCAGCATCCACGGCCTTCTTGGCCACCGGTCCAATCGCTCCAGTGTTGGGCATGGTCACGGCGATGCCATCCACCCCGGAATCGATGGCGGACTGGACCAAGTTTGCCTGGTTGGGCGCTTCCGGGTCGGAAGAGTAACGCAACTCGATATTGTCCTTGCGCGCGGCGTCCTCCGCGCCCTTACGCACGAGATCCCAGTACGTATCACCTGGTGCGCCATGGGAAATCATGGCAACGACAAGACGCTCGGTGTCGACGCCACCGGCTAGCTCACCGTCAGCTTCGGGACGGGGCGCACCACCGGTGGCGGAGCAGGCGGCAAGAAGGGTGGCAGCGGCTACCGAAATAAGGCCTAGTAGTGGCTTCTTAGCTTTATTCACCCTTGCATGGTGCCCCAGATTGGGGGACTTCTCCAACCTGCCTGACCTGCTTCTTTATCGTTCCAGAGGGGACACGCTGGGGATACTCTAGCGACTGCTACCCCCGTTGCGTTGTGTCTCCTCCCTCCGGTTCGAGCATGCCGTTGCGAAGCCGCGCGGATTCGCTCAGCAGCGTTGCTGCCTCACGTTCTGCTACCTCGTCAGCTGTGCCTGCTCCCAAGTTGCGCTTCACCGGCCGCTCGTACAGCGATGGCCCACCGCGCATGCCTTCTTCTAAGCGCCGCAGTCCACGCAGCTCGCGATCGGCGGCGGCCACCCGCCAGGCTTCGGCCACGCCCTCACCCTGCTCCCGGGCCAATGCGGCAAAGAAAGCACTCGGGTGAACCAGCGCGATGAGGGCGGAGACGTGCCCGAAGCCCAGAGATGTCACCAGGCCCGCCTTCGGCGGGGTGCGGCGAAGATCCAACGGCTGGCGCAGCCACAGCAGGTGCTCGTGGCGGCGCAGCACGGGGTCGACGCAGTCCAGGGAACGATTCGGCGGGAGGACCCCACTACGCAACACCTGGGTCAGACCGATGAGTTGGAAGGCGGCGGCACCGCCCTTGGCATGCCCGGTCAGGCTCTTCTGCGATATCACATACAGCGGGTTGCCGGGGCTGCGGCCGAGGGCGGCGGCGATGCGCTCGTGCAGGTCAGATTCGTTGGGGTCGTTGGCGTTGGTGGAGGTATCGTGCTTGGACACCACGGAGATATCGTCGGGGCCGACCCCCAGCGCCTTCAGCGAGCTAGCCAGGCGAGACTCCCTACCGCCCCGCGCCGCGGAGAGTGCGCCCAAGCCCGGCGCGGGGATGGAGGTGTGCGCGCCGTCAGCGAAGGACTCGGCAAAGCCCACCACGCCCAGCACTGGCAACCCCATCTCCGCCGCAAAGCTTCCCCGGGCGAGCAGGATAGTCCCGCCGCCTTCGGATTCCACGAAGCCGGCACGACGGCGGTCATTAGCGCGGGAGAAGAAGCGATGCTCAATCCCCTTCGCTTCCAACTCCGCGCTATCGGCAGTGGCTGCCATGTCACCAAAGCCGGTAATACCCTCGATGGACAGGGCATCGATGCCGCCGGCCACGACGAAGTCCGCCTTGTGCAGGCGCAGCTTGTCGAAGCCCTCCTCCACCGACACCGCTGCCGTGGCACAGGCGGCCACCGGGTGCACCATCTGGCCATAGCCGCCGATATAGGACTGCATCACGTGCGCGGCAATAACGTTGGGCAGCGCTTCCTGCAGGATGTCATTGGGGCGTGGCTGGGCCAAGAGCTTGTCGACGTACAACGAGCGCAGCGCCTCCTGGCCTGCCATGCCGGTACCCTGGGTGGAGCTCACGCGCGCCGGGTGGACATGGGCTAAGAGCTCGGCCGGGCTAAAGCCTGCAGAAAGGAAGGCATCCACTGTGCACACCAGGTTCCACAGGGCGAGCCGGTCGAGGTTATCCACCATGTCCGCGGGGATGCCGTAGACCTGTGGGTCAAAGCCCTCCGGAATCTGGCCGCCCGCAAAGCGGGTCATGGCCACGCGCCGCGGAACCCGCACTGCGGAGCCAGCGGGCCGGGTGATTTGCCATTCAACCTCGCCAGTCTGATCAGTAACGCGCCGCAACGTGGCACCCTCGCAGCTGTCGACGAAGCTGCGCGCCGTCTCTTCGTCCGGCACGCTAAAACTCAGCGGCTTCTCTAGATAAATGGTGGTCAGCTCGGGCGCGAGGTTATCCAGCATAGGTAGGTGTGGCCCGAAGTCATCGTGGAAGCGGCGTACACCAATCCCAGCGAGAACTTCGTCGTGGAAGCGCTCGTAGACGTCTTCCTCTGCTAACTTTTCACCTTCGGCCGTCAGCCATCCGGCTGTGCGCTCATCCCAACAGACGAGTCCGCGACTCCAGGCCAGTTCCAGCACGCCAGCCGCGGAGAGCTCTCCGCCGACCTCCGCCTCATAGCGGGTACGCGAGGAGCCCAGCGGACCGAGCTCTCCCGCGCCGACGATGACCACCATGTCCTCGAGAGTCTGCGTTACCCCACTGAAGTCGGGGCTGGTCGACTCCGCAGGTTTCAGCACGTTCGGCAGGGCCTTCGCCGTTCGCGAAGCCTTCTCTACGCGCGAGCTACCAGCTGCCAGTGGTGCATCTGCTTCCTCTGGCTGTGACGCCCGGGCAAGTGCGGCTAGGTCCAACTCAACCTCGGCTAGCCCGCCGGTCAGATCGACGGTCAGCGGTGAGGACGCTGCCTGAGCGCGGATCTGCGGGGAGACGGTGACGTCGATAAGCTGCACCGCCATCTCCTTCGCCGAGAAGGTCCGCACGCCGCGGGCCTCCACCTGCTCAACCAGCGGATCGTTGCCGCCCATCAGGCCGGTGCCGCGCACCCACCCGATGTGGGCGTGTACCAGCGAGGTGCGCGCGCCCCACGTGGTCTGCTCCGCAGACCAGCGGTTGACCAAGGCATCGAGGGCGGCCTTGGCCTCGCCGTAGGCGCCATCGCCGCCAAAGCGACCACGGTTTGGCGAGCCTGGAAGCACCACGTGCAGGCGTTGGCCCACGTGTGTATCCGCACCCACGGCGGAAAGCGCCGCAATAAGTTTTTCCACCGACCACAGCAGCAGGCGCATTTGCGACTCCGCCCCTGCCCCCACCTCCTTGAGGGTGCCCGTCACACGCGGCGCGGCGAAGGGAAAGAGCAGGTCCGGCACATAGGCCGGTTTTATCTGCACGGTTTTACCGCCCACGGTGGCGGTGTGCTCCGCCGCAATCCATTCCACGAGCGCATCCACGTCCGCGAAGGAACTGAGGTTTGCTGGAACTACCCACAGCGCGGCCGCGCCGACAGCCCGCCTGCGGTAGAGCTCCTTATAAAACTCCAGGCGCTCGTGGCTTAGCTGGGAGGTCGTCGCAATCACGGTTGCGCCCTCCGCGATCAACTCGCCAATGAGCTCGGCGGCAATCGAACCCGGCGAGCCACCCGTCACCACCGCCACCTGGTCAGCCAAGAGCAACCCATCGGCCGGGGTGCGGGCATCGCGGGCCAGATCCTCATAGCCGAAGTACTCGGCCAGGAGCGCAACCTCCTCGCCGGCACCCAACACGTCTAACTCGGGATCTGCTTCTCCGGCGGCGGCCGCTCGGGCGATGTCCTCGCGGGCGCTGGCCCAGCGGTCGTCGAGAAGCACTGCCTTGCGCGCATCAAAAGCGGGGGCGACGCGCTGCTGCCAGTCCGGCCCCAGCTCCGTGGCAACGAGCTGCTCCAGCTCCGTGCGTGCTGCGCTGTCTCCCTGCTCAATCAGGGGCTCCTCACAGCCGAGGGCGGCGAGTGCGGCGCGGGCGGAGTCCTCCAGCGCCGATTCAAGGCGCTCGGTATAGGCACGCACCGCCTCCGGGTCCACGGCCTCGTGTGGCGTTGCCGCTGCGGCCTTCTGCAGTGAGACTCCTTCACATTCCCCGGCGGCGCGCACGGCGGCATCAATCAGCGCATCAAGCTCAGCTACCGACGCCACACCGGTCGTGGGCAAGCTGGCCAAGTCCCCGCCGCGCAACGAGGAGCCCTCGCGCGTGCCCAGGACCAGCTGCACAGTCACGCGGTCGACCCAGCCTGGCCCCAATCCCCAGGTACCGCTCACGCGCTCGGCCACGTAGCTGGGCTTCTTGCCCGCCGGTCCCGTGAGCCGGTTGAGCACCTGCGCAACCTGCTCTGTGAGGACCTCCCCGAATGGTGCATAGCCCGGCGCGCGCTGCGCCACACTCTCCGCCAGCTGCGGGATGGGTGTATCCGCAGCATTCTCGATGGCGCTGATGCCGAATTCCACGCCAAGGTCAACGAGCAACTGGTTGCGGCGGGAGGATACGCCTTCCACGAGGGTTTCGATGGAATCAGTCGCGGCCATTTGATCAGGGCGGACCTTCGTCCACAACGCAATAAGCATCTCGAGTGCCTGGTGCACGCTCAGCGGGAGGTCCCCGACGGCGGCCGGCGCCTCCTCACGTGGTGCCTGCACGGTTTCTTCCTGGTGTGCCCTGTCGATTGCCTGCCTCGACTCAGATTCAACCAATTCCGCTTCGGCGCTAACCGGTTGTGTGGCTTGCTCTGCGACCGCCTTCGCTACTGGCCCGGGTGCCGGCTCGGCGTCTTCGGCAAAGACTCGCCCATGGTCGCGCTCATAGTTGAGCACCTCGAGGTCTGCGCTGCCCGCGTGCTGGGGAAGGCGCAGGGTTTGGCCCAGCATGTTGGTCAGCGTCGGCGCGGCGCCCACACCGACCTCGATGAAACGCTCCACGCCAAGCTGCGCGAGGAGCAAATCCTGGGTCTCTATCCAGCGCACGGGGGAAGCAAACTGCCAGGCCAGAAGCTCGATGAGCAGGGTACGGCCCAGGCGCGCCGGGCTCGCCACGGCACCATCGAAGTCCGCCAGAATCTCCGCGATGGGTTCCGAATCCACCACCGCGGCGATGGATTCCACGAACTCGCGGCTCAGCGCGAAGGGCCGCGCCACAAGGTTTGGAATATAGCGCCCCACCAGCGGGTCGAGATTGATTTCTTCAGGAATGAGTACATCGAGGTGCGCGCGGAAATCTGCCACGCCGCCCACTAAGCGGGAGGAGTGGAAGGGCACGTCAATCCCCGGAATGGGGATAACGGCACGCTGCCCAGGGGCGCGGCGCTCGGCGTCATCCGCCAACGCATCCAGCCCCGCTTTCGTACCGGCCACTGCATATTGTCGCCCGGCGATATTGTGGTTGACCACCTCAAGGAACTCGCCCGTATCCGCAGCGACCCGAGCGACATGGTCAAAGGCTTCGGTCGCGCTCATCCCCATCTTGTTCGGGCGCAGCGCAGCGAAACCGTAGAGAGATTGCCCAGCGGAATCGCGCTCGACCAGACGGTGCATGGTTAGACCGCGGACATAAACGATGTCCAACACTGCTTCCAAGGACAGGACCTCGGCATAGGCGGCCAGGGCGTTGTACTCGCCCACCGAGTGGCCAGCGAAGAAGGCACAACTTTCAAGAACCCCGGATTCTTTAAGCGCTGCAATCTGTGCGCAACCCAGCGTCGCCATAGCCACCTGCGTGAACTGCGTCAGATATAGCACGCCATCCGGGTGGGTGAATGCCTCACCATCCACCACCACGGTGTCGGGGTTATGGCGGACGATCTCCAGGATGGAAAAGCTCAAGCTCCGCCGCGTGTGTTTATCCGCGCGCTCCCATACCGCGCGCGCCGCCGCGGATTCTGCGTAGTCCTTCATGCCCATTCCTGGGGACTGGATGCCTTGGCCCGGGAAAGCATAGAAAGTAGTGGGGCTGCTCATTATCGCCCTTGCCTGCAGCACCGGCACGCCCTGACTGGTGGCGGTCACGCTGCGGACCTCACCGTAGCCGCGCCGCTTGTCGACGCCCACCCGTTCCACATCAAACTCCACCTCACTGCCGGGAAGCACGGGTGCAAGCCAGGTAACGGACCACTCGAGGACGCGGGTGCTGTCAAATGCCGCAGCCGCCTGCGCCAGCGCCGAGGTCCACATGCCGTGGACGATCGGGCCTTGACGATGCCCCGCCAGTGCCGCAGCGTTCGATGACAGGTGGATGGGGTTCCTATCCCCCGTTACAACGGCGAAGGGCCGCAGTGATTCCGGTGCCACCGCGGTGGTGCGGTGGCGGAAGGAACACGGAGTCTCACGGAGAGAGGACCCTGCACTGTTTTCTTGGCTGTTTGCTTGCGCGTTGGTTTCGGATGCATCACCATGCCGTCCGGTAATCAGGAAGCGCTCGTGCATCTGCGCGAATTCATGTTCTTCGTCGCGCACGGCTGTAGTCACGCCGACTGTAATGTCGACAACGCGCCCCGACGGTGTATCGCGTACCTCCTCCAGCTCGGCGGTGTAGCGCAGGTCCAAAGGCTCAGCGTCGGGGGCGGCGCTGCTGCGAAGCCGATCCCAGGCGTGCGGTGTGAGGCTCAGCGAGTGCTCGAGGTGGACAAGGTTGAGGAAGCCCTCCACTATCGGCTCCCTGCACTCGGTGTGGGCGCCGGCCAGGACTGCGAAGAGTGCCGGCCAGGCGCGGCCAACGAGGACATCGGGCGAGGCAGCAGTGCTCATCTCCCCGCTCGTCACCGCACCATACTGGGCAATGTCGGTGGCACTGAGGTCAGCGCTGATTGTTGCGGCCCCGGAATCAACCTCAGGTAGGTCGCCGCCGGCAGCTTGGCGCAGCAGCTCCCGCATGGCGGATTCGGCATCGTCGACAATGACCAGTGGTGAGGCGCCCGGAATGCGCGGCGAAGTGATGCGCACACGCAGCTCAGCTCCGGAATGGAACGGAACGGTCAACCACATGGCATCGTCGCCGGCAGCCTCCAGTTCCACGCCATGAAGGCCCAAGCGCAGAGGGTTGGGCTGCTCGCGCCCGGCCCAATTCAGCCCCGGGGCGCGGCGAATGAGCTCTTCAGTGCTGAAAGCGGGCTCGCCAGAGCCATCCTCGGTCTCGTCAAGAAGCGCAAGTGCCGCCTGTTCGAAGCGGCCAAGTATCTGCGCCACCGGCCCGTTGGCCTGCTCGATTCCCTCAACGGCTGCCGTGCCAGGGATGATGCAGACCTCATCGGCCTCGTAGTGCTCATCGTGCGCCTGCCACAAGGTGTCGCGGCGCCAGCGGCGGCGTACGTCAGAATCGATGACCGGCACAAAGTTTGCGGGTTTGCCCGGACCATCCACGAGCTGGATGAACCATGCGGCGTCGGTCGGGTGCAGCGCGGCGTCACCGTAGAGTTCGGTCAGTTGGGCACTTGCCGCAGCCGGGTTTTCGCGGTCAACCTCAACGCGCAACTCAATCTCGCCGTGGTCGGTCGGATGAAGGCGGGCTTCGGCGCGAGCCACCATGCGCAAGAATCGACTCAACCAGGATTCATCGACCCAGCCGTCCAGGTAGGACAGCTCAAGGTAGCGCTGCAGCCACTCGGAATAGGACATCTCATTAAGGTCCCCGAAATAGGGCTTGCACGTGCACCCGATGGCCTCAATGATCTCCGCGCGGTGAGTCTCCACGGCCGCAGCGTCACCGGCCACCTCATCCAAGAGGCGCCCAGCGCGGGCAAAGGAATTGTCCAGCTCGTGAATGTCTGCCCCCAGGTCCGAGCGTCCCGATACAACGTCGTCGCGCTTCGCAGCGACGAGCGCCTGCTTTACCGACTTGGATGCGGTGGATTCCTTCGCCGCCATGGCAGCGGTGCCCACCATGATGGCATCGACTGGCGCTGCGGGCAGACCGTAGCGCTGCGCCCACGTGCCCAGCAGGTACTCTGCTCCACGCGCTGGGGTACCGATTCCCCCACCAACGGCGAGAAGGACATTGTCGTGCTCACGGATCCGCGCGTAGGTAGCAACAAGGACCTCATCGAGACTTTCTAAAGAGTGGTGGCCACCGGCCGAGCTACCTTCCAGCTGCATGATTACGGTGGTCTCAGGGAGAGCGTCCGCAACGCGGAGAACCTCCTCCACCTGCGCCGAAGTTCCCGGCTTGAAGGCGACCCACGGGATATTCGCTGCGTGGAGCTTCCCCACCAGCTCTATTGTCTCCTCCACAGGCGGAATACCAGCGGAAATCACCACGCCGTTGATAGGCGCTCCCACTGCGCGTGCCTGCAGAATCGAATTCGGCCCCTCGATCTGGCGGCGCCACTGGGAAGCCGCGAGGTACAGCGCATTGAACTGGGCGTTAACCCCAGGCTGCAGTAGCCGGCCCAGGGTGTGCAAGTTCTCTTTAAGGATGGCATCGGTGTGCTGTCCCCCGCCGGCCAATTCGGCCCAGTGCCCGGCATTGGCTGCCGCGGCGACGATGTCCGGGTCCACCGTGGTGGGGGTCATCCCGGGGAGCATGACTGGTGAGTAGCCGGTGGCCCGAGTGAAAGCAGTCGACAGACGCCCGTTTACCACGCGCGGGGCCCACTCGGACCACGCGCGTGGCAGAGAAGGTGCGCGTCCCGGTTCCACGAGCTGAGCCAGTCCTTGCGCTGTCCCCACGGCCAGCGTGCCCACGCCGTGCCCGGCAACGAGATCTCGTGTCAGCGGCTCCACCCCGCGGGTGGGCCCGACTTCAAGGATCCAGCGAGCCCCAGCGTCAAGCGCCGAATCAACGCGCTCGGGCCAGTCCACGTAGTCCGTGAGCACGGCGCGCGCGAGCTGCGCGGTGATTTCTGGGTCCAAGCCGATTCGCCCCGCCCAGCTTTCTACCTGTTCCACCGCATACTGCATGGTGGGATGGTGGAACGCGGCCGAAACGTCAAGGTCGGAAACGGTAACTGCGGCGGGCTTGACTTCCTCCCCTTCCGTAAGGGTCGCGTTCTCCTGCAGCGCGGCCTTCACTCGGGCAAGCTCAACCGGTGTTCCGACGATGACGAAGCGCCCCCGTCCGTTGTCGAGGCCAATGCGGGCACCGGCTTCATGCAGTTGCTGCTTCGTCGCACCGGTCACCGCCGCCATGGGTGCGCCCTGCGCGGTGCGGACGAGCCCAGCGCTGCGCGCGGTAGTCACCATGGCTGCGCCGATGAGACGCGCCAGTGCCAGAGCCCCCGCTGGGCTCATGCGCTTCTTCACCACCGCTGCGGCGAGCACGCCTTGGGAGTGGCCGATGCTGCTCACGGCGTCCTCGAGTTCTACTCCGTGTGCGCGCAGGTTTTCTAGCACCGCCAGCTGTGCGGTGAGGATGCCGGGAGTGGAAAGTGGGACGTCGGCAAGCGCGTGCGCCCACGCCGGCTCCGCATCCGCCCAGGCCAGGGGTGCAAACCCGTGTGGCGCAGCGGGCAGGAGTTCCTCGTCCAGTGGGGCAAGCAGTTCTTCCGCCTCAGCGAGGTACTCAGTCAGTTGCGGCCCGACACCAGTGGCAAGGGCGTCGCGCAACGTCGGCAGCCAGGCATAGCCTTGTCCGGAGAAAGACAGCGCGAAAGGCTCGGAACCCAAGTGCGCAACCAAAGGCACAGAGACGTGGGAATCGGACACCGTCACTACTCCCCCAAAGCGCGAGCGACAAGCTGCGCGGCCTCATCGAGGGAAGACCGGGCCTTCGACTCAGGAATATCAGAAAAGACCTGGCAGGCGTGGTCTGGGACAACCTCGGCCGAGCGCTGCAAGCCGCGTTCAGCAAGGTACTCGTCAAAGAACATATCGATACTCATACCGTGTGCCGATTCTACCCACTAGGATCACTACGTCATGGCCACTCGTACCCCGTTCTTCATCGCCGCACTGCTTAACGCCGCGATAGCCGCACTGGTGGCTGTGGGCCTTTTCCTTCCCGCCCCAGCCGATCCCCCATTCGAGCAGCCCAGCGCCACAACGGCAGCGGCGCCGGTCCAGGAGGGACCTACAGAAGAACAGTCCGAAGAGGCCGCTCCCGCGCCGGAGATCGCCGAAACACTCGCCGCCTTGAATTCCTTGGAGGTCAAAGGCCGCGCTCCCATGACCGGTTATGAGCGTGAGGAATTCGGCCAAGCGTGGTCCGATGATGTGACGGTGGACTTCGGACACAACGGCTGCGATACCCGCAACGACATCCTCCGCAGGGATCTGGATCCGGAAAGCCTCGTGCTCAAGGAAGGCACCCACGACTGTGTGGCGCTGTCCGGGGTTTTGCACGACCCTTATTCGGGCCAGGACATTGAGTTTCAGCGCGGGGCGCAGACCTCACGCGCGGTGCAGATCGATCACGTTGTGGCGCTGGCCGACGCCTGGCAGAAAGGCGCCCAGCAATGGTCACCGGAGAAGCGCCGCAACTTTGCCAATGATCCACGCAACCTCCTTGCCGTCGACGGTCCTCTCAACCAGCAGAAAGGCGCTGGTGATGCCGCCACGTGGCTGCCGCCTAACAAAGGTTTTCGCTGTGAATATGCGCGCCGCATCGTCGAGGTAAAAGCGACCTATGGAATCTGGGTTACGGAGGCAGAAAAGGATGCACTCAGTCGGCTGCTGCACGCCTGCTGAGTATTTCTATCCCCCTTAATGTGTTTTAAGCGTTGCGGGTGCGTTCCGGCTACCCCCGAAATTATGCGCATAATATTCATCCGCACCTAACGCTGGAGCTTAGTTTTCCACGATCGGAATTCCGGGGCGCACTGCACGGGCAAAGGGCCTGACCCGTTCCCAAGCCATTCGCAAGCACGCCCTGCGCACTTCCATCATTCCGGTTGCGACCTCCGTTGCTTTCTCCGTTCCCGACATCTTCACCGGCGCCATCATGATGTTGACCATCTTCGCGTGGAAGGGCAACGAAAAGAGAGCCTTCCCAAGCTGCGGAAAGGCCCTCTTCATGTGGTTTTGAATGTGCTTAGTTATTGCCCTTGTTGAGCTGATTGCGCAACTGATCAAAGTAGTCGCGCGCGCTCTGCGGCTGGTTATTGCCCTGCGGCGGGGCCGGGAAACCCGAGAACTGACCAAAGCCCTGGCCCTGCTGTGCGTTCTGTACGTGCTCCTGTGCTTGTTGCTGTGCGCGCTGCGCCTGCTCCATCATCTCAGCATCGCGGCGGGCACGCTCATCCCGCTCGCGGCGCTCCTGTTCCTCACGACGGCGACGCTCCGTGGCGGCATCCTCGCGGCTGTGCTTTGCTTCGCCGGCCGGCATCTTCGGCTTCGGGGCTTCGTTAATAGCGTTAGTGGACAGCAGCGTATCGCGCATACCGCCGAAGAGATCCTGCATGCCGCCCGGGTTAGACGGCATGTACAGCACATTGGTGTGGGCGCGGTCGGCCACGTCCACCATGGCGTCAAGGTACTGGGAGACCAGCATGAGGGTCTCGGGGTTCTCCTGCACACCGGCAGCACGCAGCAACTCGTACTGCTGGGCAATACCTTCGACGATTTCCTTACGCTGGTCAGCCACACCGCGGCCCTGCAGCTTCTTGGCCTCGGCCGCAC